>Ga0307507_10005861_pt1 | contig 19589 bp, 7 predicted proteins | sample 7_EM_MG_FD_207223 | JGI IMG/M metagenome (GOLD analysis project Ga0307507, IMG submission 207223) | Populus trichocarpa ectomycorrhiza microbial communities from riparian zone in the Pacific Northwest, United States - 7_EM | ecosystem: Host-associated > Plants > Roots > Unclassified | place...
TAGCGGAGGCTTTAAAGCCTTTAAAGTCTTTACTAATTTGGTAGGCTTCTTCTTAGAGGTTAACTTTAGATTTAAACTCTTCTGGTTTAAACCCCTAGTAGGCTTCTTAGTACGCCGAGTTAACTTAAACGCCTTAGTAGCTCTAGCAATTTGTACGATTTTAATAGCTTTAAGAGCTTTAGTGGCTCCTTAACTTAGTTAAATAATACGCCTACTTACTGTCCTAAAGCCTATTTCCTTATTTGGCGGCTCTTGAGGTGGCTAGTAAATATCTGGATTGACTAGGCCTGCGTCGTCTTTATCTTTATTGTCTTTGCCCTAATCTAAATCCTTATCCAACTCTTAGGCCTCCCCCTCCTCTTTCTCTTTCTTATCCTTGTCCTTATCCTCGTCCTCCTCGCCAGAACTAAGCGGTTGGAGTAGGTAACAAGCTAGGATAGTACGAAGGCCTACATGCAAGGGGGCAGTAGTATTGCGCTTAGTTACTTGAGGAGACTCTATAGATTAACTGGCAGCTCGTTTCCGAAGGCTATCGCGGTTTACCATTGCGCCTGCAACACCAGAAAATTAAGCTATATAAGCGATACAATGTAATACTTAAGCTTCGTAAGTAATTAAAGAACGGCGAGCGTAGTATGCGTAGTAGTCATACGATTTATATGGTGAGATCACCTAAATTCAATGCTGTGTGTGCGGGGCTCGCTTAATTTGATTTTCGCAATACTTTCGCAAAGGGTAGTATCTAAAGCTTGTCACTACTCTTTCTTCCTAAGAAGGAACTTAAATATATCTATAAGGACAAAGAACAGGACCCTAAGGATATCACCAGGACTATAAGCACAGAACAGAACCCTAAGAACTAAAGGAACACAAATAGAACGCGAAACCTAAGAATAGGACACGCACAGACTAGCACCTCTAGAAAATAAATAAACAACCAGAAATTACCTAATACCCCTACTACTATGCCAAGAAACACAGTAGCTGGCAAAGCCGCTGCAGGACCCGCAAATACCTCCGATGGTAAAATAGTCGCCGTCTTAACCCCCTAGGAAGAGCTCGCAGTAGCTAATACCAAAATTAAATGGCTTTAAGAGCTGCTTAAAACCAGAGACACCCCTATACCTAGTGAGGAGTTATTAGACACCTAGAGACTTGCTATAGTTCTTAAGGCCCTAGCCCAATGTATAGCATTAGCATTGTTGCGGTCCGCGAAGGTCGCGGACCCCCTATTACTTACGGATGGAACTAACCCTATATTTAATAATTGGAAGCTTTAACTGTAAGATAAGCTTAAGGTTAATACAGACCACTTCCCTACTACTTAAGCTAAGATAGCCTACGTCTTCGGCCGCACCAGTGGGGACGTATAGAGGCACCTACGTCTATAATACGCCTAGGATTTAGCAGACCCCTTCCTCTCTAGAGAAGAGATAATTAACTACCTGTCTTCCATTTATAAGGACCCCTTTAAGACACAGAACACCTACCTTAATTATAAAGCCCTTAATATAAAAATAACGGTGACCTTTTTAGCCTTTTAGACCCGTTTTTTATACCTAGCTGGCTAGGCCCAAATCTCCTAGGAAGACCTGCTACTAGACCTATTTAATAAGCTTACCTTAGACCTACAGCGAGCTATACTGCTAGTCTTTACTACTATATAGACGCTAAGGGAACTAACGGACTAGTGCTTAGCTATTAATCAAGGCCTCTATTAAATTAAGGTATATACTAAGTGGTATAAAGCTAGGAACCCTCTAAGCCAGACCATAAGCAATATCAGAACAGCTAATAGTGCCCTAGTATAGGCTGCAACTCCTATAGCACTGACTATTTAGCCCGCCATTAATCTAGCAGCTAGTTGCATAGCTAGCCCTACTATAGGCCCGGTATAGACTCGGCCTATATATAGCAATCCCCATAGATAAGCCCTTAGTAATTAAGGAGCTTGCTTTTTATATAACCAAAAAGACCACTTTATAAAGGACTACCTAATAGCAGCAAAGACAAATAAGGTCCTGCTAATTTAGGAGGATAGTATAGAGCTAGAAAAAGAGGAACCCTAGAGGAAGACTCCTCTCTAGGGTTAAAAGGGATTAATATATTATATATTAATCTAGGTTGGCTAGTTAGTAGAAGAAGCTGCACTATCCCTTATACTTTATTCCGTAATAGATATTAAGTTTTAACCTCTGCTTTAGCTAACTTAGGAGTAAATGCCTTTACCTTAATTAATATAAAGTGCGCTGTAAAACTAGCTAACTTTTTAAATGCGCCTCTAGAAGAACTACCTAAGCCAATTCCTATTCGTGGGTATAACAAACGGATAGGACTACCTATTATAACCATCTTATAGATCTATCTCCATGTTAACGGACAAAGGTAGTATAACGTCCCCTTCCTTATTACGGACCTTAGAAGCCATAATATAATTTTAGAAAGAAAATGGCTAGCCTATTTAGGCTTATAGCTTAATATATAAAACAGACGGCTTATTTGGCCTAAAACTATACCCCTAATACCTTCCTTTATAAAAGAGATTAGTATTATAATAGAGAACCTTATATAGCCACAGATAAACACCGTTTATTAGGCTAATACTATATATAGGGACCAGGCTTTTAAAAAGGACGTACAGCTTAACCTATAACGGATCTATATACTACGCCGCCCCTAGACTATCTATATTATACTACCTACACTAGAGATTAAAAAAGTTAGTAAAAAGCTAGCGGAGCTCCCTATAGGGAACTTAGGCCCTATATAGCCATAAAGAATAGCAAGGAGTATTAGACGCTATACTAAACATATAGACCAGAGGGATAACTTACGGAAGATAGAATAGGAGCTAAGAAAGACTATAAACCCTAGACCGCAAAATATAGCCTAATAACAGTCTATAAAGAAACCTACGGACCTCCTACTAATTAATATCTACTATATTGGCGCTGTAGGATTCTACCAGAATTTAGTCTAACCTAATACCGTTACCTTTACTACCAGCTTATATAAAATTGATTAAATAATTAAGGAAAAGAAAAATAAGCTTAGTAAATAGGAAGGTAAGCTTATAGATAAGGAGCTAGTAGAACAAAAACTACCCTATTAATACTAGAAATTCAAGGATATATTCTTTAAGGTAGTATCTAATATACTCCCGCCTTATTAACCATATGACTACAAGATTAAGATTAAGCCAAATAAGGAAGACACACTTAGCTATAGCCCCCTTTATTAGTAGTCCACTGCCAAATTATAGGCTATAAAGTAGTACCTTATTAATAACCTAAATAAGGGCTTTATTAAACCTAGTTAAGCCCCTTTTAACTTGCCTATTCTCTTTACTAAAAAGCTAAATAGAGGACTTTGTTTCTATATTGACTACCATAAACTAAATAATATAACCTACAAGGACCGCTACCTACTACCCTTAATAAGACTTTAACCTAAATAAGTAGAGCTAAGATCTTTACTAAGCTTAATATCTATTAGGTCTTTTACCGGATTAGGATAGACCCTAAATTAGAAGATCTTACTATATTTTAAACCTATTACGGAATATATAAATACAAAGTATTTCCTTTTAGACTAACTAACGGACTGGCTACGTACTAGCGATATATAAATAATATACTCTTTAACTACCTTAACGACTTCTATACGGCCTACTTAGATAATATTATAATCTACTTTAAGAATAAGTTTAAATATAAGGAGCATGTCTATAAAGTCCTATAATAGCTCCATAAGGCTGGTCTCTAGGCCAATATTAGGAAATTGGAATTTAGTATTAAGCGTATAAAGTACCTAGGTTTTATTATTAGTATAGATAGAATTAAGGCTAACCTAGAGAAAATGGCTGTAATTAACTAGTGGATACCCCCACGGACCATAAAGGGGGTGTAATTATTTTTAGGTTTCTGTAACTTCTACTAACGCTTTATTAAGAACTATAGTAGGATCGCCCGGCCTCTTAACCGCCTTACTAGGAAAGACCAGCCCTTCTACTTTAACGCTATATATATGCAGGCCTTTAATAAGCTTAAAAAATGGCTGGTATTGGCTTCTTTACTCGCCTACTTTAACCCAGAACGGCCCTTAATACTAGAAACAGATACCTTAGATGGCGTAATAGCCGGTGTTTTTTCCCAGAAGCAACTAGACGGATAATGGCACCCTATTACATACTATTTAAAGACTATAATAGATGCCGAGCTAAACTACCATATCTATAATAAAGAAATGCTGGCTATTATCTCTAGCTTTTAGTACTAGCGTGTATAGCTAGAGGGGACCCCTAAGCCTATTAAGGTAGTTTTAGATTATAAGGCCCTAGAATACTTTATAATAACTAAGGCTCTTACAGCCTAATAGGCACGCTAGGTGGATATCCTATCTTAGTTTAACTTCTTAATTATATATAGACCAGGCTCTATAAACCGTACGGATACTCTTATAAGGCGTAAATAGGACCTAGGTAACCAGACAGCTGTAAAGATCTTATTATAGACCCAGACACTACTATAACTAGAGCACCTTAACCCCTAGATATAGGCAGAACTAAGTACAGACTCCTTAGGCGCTGAGATATATCCTATTAACCCCTTAGGATTTAACCTTATTAACAAATTACTGTAGACAAACTATATAGCCTCTTTTTTATAGGAGTACTATAAAAAGGCAAAGAACATTACCAGCCCCTAGTCCCTTAAAAATAGATTACTTAAGCATTAGAAATAGCTAGTAGTAGCAAAGGAACAGAACCTATGGACTTGGCTTATTACTAAAGCATATACCTAGGTCTCTACGGCCTACCCTAAAAAGAATAAGACCCGCAAAATTATTAGTAACTAATATTACTGGCCCGGAATGGTTATAGACATTAACCGCTATATATAGAACTGCAACGACTACTATAGGTTTATAATTCCGCGAGATAAGACCTTAGGACTATTAAAGCCACTCCCAATACTAGAACGCCCCTGGTAGCATATCTTTATGGATTTCTATAAGCTGCCTACAGACCGTGACGGATATAATATGGTAATAATCCTAGTTAACTGTTTTGGCAAGCGCCCGTTCTTAATCCCCTATCATAAGGATATTAATACTAAGGAGGTAGCCTAACTATATATCTATTATATCTACTAAATTTACGGACTACTAGATACTATTATATCCAACCACAGGCCGCAGTTTATATTGGTCTTTTAGAATAAGTTTACTTAGATCCTTAGTATTAAGCTAAAGCTTTCTATAGTATACCACCCCTAGACAGACGGTTAGATGGAGATTATAAATTAATACCTAGACTAGAGACTCTGGCCCTTTATTAACTACTTTTAGGATAACTAGGGTAAACTACTACCCCTAATAGACTATACCTAGGCAACCCTACCCTATAACTCTACGGGGTTTGCACCTATTTAGCCAGAAATAGGATATTTACCCTATACTAGCTTTAACTAGAATAGACTAAAAGGCCCACAGACTATACGCGAAAAACTATCTTATAAAGAAGCCTAGCAATACGCTAAACGCCTAGAAAAAGCCTAGATGGTAGCCTATAAGAACCTAGAAAAGGCCCAGAAATTAATAAAATAGTAGGTAAATAAGTATAGGCGCGAGCCTAACTTTACCGTAGATAATAGGGTCTGGGTTATAATAAAGAACTAGAAGATAGAACGGCCTAGCTATAAGCTAGACTATAAGATAGTAGGACTATATAAGATCCTTAATAAAGAAGGCAACTTGTACAAGGTTAAGCTCCTAGACTTAATTAAGGTTTACCCTATCTTTTTGCCGGATAAGCTACGGAAGGCTATAAATAACCCACTACCTGGACAAAAGAATAAGCCTCCCCTGCTAATTTAAGTTAATAGCAACGATGAATGGGAAGTTAATAAAGTACTAGCCTATAAACTAATATAAGGAACGCTACGATACCGTATCTAATAGAAAGGCTACGATCTAGACCTAACTTAGTACTCTACCTAGAACTTTATAGGCTGCCCCTAGAGGCTTAAAGAATTCTATAACTAATACCCTAACGAACCTAGACCCCCAAAGTACCTTAATAAGTAAATAGAGTGCTAGTATAGCGAAGACAATAGGCTGCCTATTAAGCATAAAAACAAGAATACCCTATAGACATAATACGGACATATAAAGCCTAAGGGCAGGCTTTTTTGGAGGGAGGGGTAATGTTACGGCGCTGGTGGAAAACGGTGGATCTTAGCAGACGTGGATTATAGTAGACGCGAGTCACGTGACTTGAGGACCGTATAAAATATCAAGCGGCGCTGCTATTCTTCTCCTTCCTTTCTCTAGCTTTAGATCCTCGTTTATAGACAATCCAATCGTATAGGCTTGCGCGTCCCTCTTACCGTGCTCGTGCCTCAATTGACTGAGTCGTTAACACAAAGCTAGTGCTAGTAGATATCTATATAATAAAGCTTTATATTTAACTAAGGTCTGTTTTTAGTAAGCAGTTAAATTATCTATTGGTTATCGCAGCTAATTATATGCTCCTTATTTATATAGAGTTATAGATCTTCAAAGAAGCACTACTACTAAATTAATTTGGTAGCTGCGTTTAATAGAGCTTTAAGCTTAGCTTTAGTGCTTAATATTATAATAGTCTTTTGCTTAGTAGAGCGCTAGTTAATTACTCCTCTAAATAGTGAAAATATAAAGCCTTTGGTGCTCTTCTAACTAATAGGATTATTGCTAAATATAGTATTGCTTACTTAGATAATAATCTAACTTCTAATATCCCTGCTTAAGTATTTAATTATAAGGGTTCTGATTTAATATAGGTATATAATTATAAAGGAATTCTATAGGCTTACTTAAGGCTTAAGCAAAGTCAGTATAACGGTGCTAGAGCGCGACCTGCCAAATTCTGCCATGCTGCTGCCATATTCTGCCAACCTACGATTGGCTCGCTTACTGCTAGCGCCTTGGCGGCTGCCCCTTTATATATATTTACTATAGCCCTTACAACCCCCTTCTTTTCTTCTCCTTAGCTTAGTATCTTTACTAGATAGCAATCCACAAGCTTCAGTTTAGAGGCATTTATATAAGCCGTTACATTATACTAAGCTCTCCCTATATTGCCTAGGAAGGCCTCAATAATATCCCACCCTAAAGAATATTTGTCTGCAACAACGCGTTAACGTGCTATACTTAGACACTAAAACAACTCTACACTGCCTAGGAAGGCCTTAACAATATCCTACTTTATAAGCCAGATAGGACTAGACCTATACCCCTAGAATTAAAACTAAAGCGTATAATACCAACAAACCCTAGGTAGCTAACAATGGTACCTAAAGTAAGCTTATCTAAAAGAGCTGCCCTAACCTAAGAAGAACATAAGATTCAATTAGGATTAGAAATTAAAGATAATAATAATATTATAGACGTACACAAACAGATTTATGCCCTAATAGCTAATTAAGAAGCCGACCGTCTCTAAGCTTAAAGCATACAGGAGACCCTATAAGAAATCCTAAATAGCCTTACAGCCCTATAAAGCAGCTTAGCCCCCCCTTTTAGAAGTCCTAGTTATCCTATTAACTTAACCAAATATAATATACTAGGGAGTACGGATATAATAATAAAGCAATTAAAGTCTGTTAAGCTCCCTAACCCCCAACCACTGTCTAATAGGATAGACCCTACCTTTAAAAATTGGAGGATTTAAGTATAAGGAAAGCTCCGTGTTAACTATAACTATTTCCTTTCTAAAGAAGCCAAAATGCTTTACCTCTTTAGTTGAACCATAGGGGACGCCCAACGGCACCTTTAAGCCAAGTTTAAGGACGATTCCCCTATCCGATTTATATCTGTTAATAAGATAATACGGCACCTAGCTACTATCTACGTTAACCCAAATAAAGTATGGGATGCCTAGTATGACTATAATCGCCTAATAATAAAACCGAACTAACCCTTTACTAAGTTTTAGACTTAATTCCTATACCTTATAGGAGAAGGCCAGGTTCCCCTTAAGAACTACTATTTAGATCTATATAATAAGCTAACAATCCGGCTATAAGAAAAGATCGCCGTAACCTTAAATAACCTACCAACCTATAAAAGACTCGCAGCTTATTACCTATTATTAGACTCAGAACTAAAGCAGATTAACGCCTGCCCTAATTAATAGAAGCAACTATATAGTAATTAGAACTCGTCAGCCACACCTATAGGAGCTAGAGTAGGAAGATAAGCTATAACTACTCTTATACTAAAAGCGGTTATAACTACGCACCAGCAAGCCTCGCCCAACTAGCTATATACTACGCCCTCGGCTGGTCCCTATTATAATACCCTAATTAACCCTACCTCGGCTATATGTTATAACTGCAATAAGGAGGGTCACTTTACCTTATCTTGCTTAGAGCTAAAGGATATAGGCGATATTAAGAAGATAGAGGAAGGAGAAACATCCAACAAGTCAAAAAAAGAAGAACCCTAGGGAAAGACTCCCCCCTAGGGTACCCTATTAATCTTAAAAAGATTAATCTAAGTTAGTTAATAGGTGGAAAACACTTTATAGTTCTATATATAGTATCTTAAAATGGATATAGAGTTAATATAACCGCCCTTATTAATACTAGAGCAAATGGCTTTGCCTTTATAAATACTGCCTATATAAATAATATTGTTAAGTTTCTAAGTATAGAAGCTACTAGACTAGAAAAGCCTATCTAAGTAAAAGGCTATAATAGTTAAGCCGGTAAGCCGGTTACCTACATCTTAAAGTTGTATGTCGCTCTTAACGGATAACGCTAGTATAGTATCCCCTTTTGTGTTCTAGACCTAGGGTCCTATAATATAATCCTTAGCTAAAAATAAATATCCTATTTTAATATTTGGCTAAACGTATAATAAAGACAATTTATCTAGCTAGAGGATAAACCAAAATTACCCTCCTTTATTAGGGAAATCCAAACTAACTATAAAACACTAGCCGCGAAGGCTAACCCTACCTATTAGTAGGATGTTAGGGACCGCAACCTAGCCTTTACCTAAAAAGATGCCCGCCGTAAGGCCAGAAGGAACTTATTTATACCAATAGAGATACTCCCCTAGAGCGCTATAGTTAACGAAGACTCTACTTATAGCAGTAGGACAGATAGTAATATAGATAATATCCAAATTACGCAGATCTAACTAACAGGGAAGAGAACATACTAATAGGATATAAGGGACAACCTCTAAAAGATATAATAGGAGCTAAAAGGAGTAATAATAACGCCTTTACCTTGGAAGCCCCTAAAGTCCTATATACCCCTATTATCACGCGACCCCCCTATGGTAGATATTACTATAATCAGCGCTATAGCGTTCCACTTTAATATATATAGGAGGGACAATAAGGTCTTTATAACTAGCTTATATAAAATTAACCAGATTATTGCTAAGAGGGAAGAAGAGCTAGCTAAGGAAACTAATAAGGAGCTAGTTAAACACCTCCTTTCTACTATCTATATGGGATATAAGGACGCATTCTTAAAAGCGGTATTGGATAAGTTACCCCCTTACTAGACGTATAATTATAAGATTCAATTAGAAGCTAATAACTCGCTAGGCTATAGCCCTCTCTACTAATAATTAATAGATAAGCTAAAAGTAACCAAGTAGTACTTAATTAATAACCTTAATAAAGGGTTTATTAAGCCAAGTTAAGCCCCTTTTACTTCCCCTATCCTGTTTATAAAAAAGCCTAATAAAGGCCTTCGTTTCTATATTAACTATTAAAAGCTAAACGCTATTACTTAAAAGGATTGGTATCCTATTCCTTTAATTAACAAGACCCTTATATGTTTAAGCTAGGCAAGGATCTTTACTAAACTTGATATCCGCTAAGCGTTCTACTAAATTAGAATAGACCCTGTATCTAAAGATTTAACAACGTTCCGCACCTGTTATAGGTCCTACAAATATAAAGTTCTTCCTTTTAGACTAATAAACGGACTGGCTATGTACCAAAGGTATATAAATAACGTTTTTTTAAATTACCTTAACAAATTCTATATAGCATACCTAGACGACATTTTTATTTACTTAGACAATAAACTTAAGCACTAAGTTTATGTTAAGAAGGTCCTAGAGAGATTATAGAACATAGGCTTATAAGTTAATATTAAGAAATATAAGTTTAGGGTAAAACAAATAAAGTACCTTAGGTTCATTATTAGTATAGAAGAAATTAAGGTTAACTCTAAGAAGGTTAAAGTAATCTATAACTAGAAACCCCCTTATACTATAAAGGGGATCTAGTCTTTCCTTAGCTTTTGCAACTTCTATTACCATTTTATCCATAACTATAGAGTAGTAGCAAAGCCTCTTATATAACTTACCCGAAAGAATACGCCTTTTACCTTTAATAACAACTATATGGAAGCCTTTAAAGAGATAAAAGATTGGCTTATCTCTTCTCTAATTCTTTATTACTATAACCTAGACCTTAAATTAATGCTAGAGACGGACGCTTCTAATAGAGTTATAGTGGGAATCCTATTATAGTTATATCTAGATGGTAAATAGTACCCTATTGCCTTTTTTTTTAAAAACAATGGACCCAGTTAAGTGTAACTATAAGGTACATAATAAAGAAATGCTAGCTATTATCCAATTATTGTCCTAATAGCGCGTAGAGCTTAAAGGTATAAACTCTTAGATTAAGATATATACGGATTATAAAGCCCTAGAGTACTTTATAACTATAAAGCAGCTTACTAGACAATAAGCCTATTAGGCCAAAATACTCTCTAAATTCTTCTTTATAATTATATATCGTTCTAGCAAGCAAAACACTAAAGCTAATACACTAACCCAAAGGGAACAAGATATAGGACCCTAGGATAAGCTAAAGACCTAATACTAAACGCGCGCCCTCCTCTATCCCAAACAGCTTAACCTATAAATTCTTAAAGAACTAGACTCCAAACAGAATAAGCTAGCACCCTTAAAGGGAGCAGTTTTAAACAAACTAATAGGGCTAGTTAACCGCATCCTAACTGTAAACCGCACGGCTAACTCCCTAAAAGCCCTCTATAACTAAGCCGCAAAGAAGGACCCTAATTTGGAAATAGAAGAAGAACTACTTCTATACCAAGAACGGCTTATAGTTCCAGATGTTAACAACCTATAAATAGAGTTAATCCATAAAGCCTACTGTTAAGTCTCTATAGTATACCCTGGTTATAATAAGACCCACCAACTACTAACGCCCTATTACTACTAGCGAGGACTTCTATCTAATATAGATTAATTTATTAGAAACTACCACGCCTATAAACGCGTAAATGCCCCTAGGGATTAAACTCCTGGGTGGCTATAACCGCTGCCAGTTCCAGAACGCCCTTAGCAATATATTACTATGGACTTTAAGTCATTTCCGAAGGACGCCTACGGCCACGATGCAGCCTTTATAGTGGTTAACTAACTATATAAGCAATCCGTCTCCCTCCCTTGTTTTAAGACTACAACTGCAAAGGATATAGCCTACCTCTACGTTAACAATATCTATTAATTCTACGGCGCCCCTAAATTAATTGTCTCTAACTATGGCCCCTAGTTTATATTGGATTTCTAGAATAAACTCTACCGTATCCTTAGGATTAAGATTAAGCTCTCTACTATATTCCACCCTTAGACTAATGGCCAAACTAAGATTATGAACCAGTACCTCGACTAGTGACTACGGCCCTTTATAAACTACTATTAGGATAACTAGTCGGAATTACTGCCTATAATAGACTACGCGCAGCTTATACTCCCCTATAATAGTATAGGGATGTCCCTATTTGAACTGCTCTATGGGTATGCACTATAAATATCCTTTAATTGGGATAGGCCTACTGAACCCACTATGGCCCGCAAACGCCTTAGCTATAAAGAGGCCTAGGCATTTGCTAAGAGAATACATAGAGCCTAGGAGACTGCTTAAACAATTATAAGAAAGGCATAAGAAAAAAAGAAGTCTAATATAAACTAATATTGTCGCGAGGAAGACTTCTAAGTAGGAAATAAGGTATGGGTGTTAATAAAGAACTAGAAAACCTAGAGGCCAAGCCACAAGTTAGACCACTAAATAGCTAGCCTATACGAGACTCTTTAAAAGGTAGGATACTCTTTTAAGGTTAAGCTACTAGAGTTAATAAGGATCCACCCTATCTTCTCTCCAGACCGGCTATAAAAGGCTGCGGATAATCCACTACCTGGACAGTATAATGACCCCCCACCACTAATCTAGATTGCTGAGGACGAAGAATAGGAAGTTAAAGAAATCCTAGCAGTAAAAAAGGTCTGTAATGTCTTAAAATACCATACAAGCTAGGTAGGCCATAATGACAACCTAGAGTGGTACCCTATATCTGATTTTAAGTACTCCCCCTATAAGTTATAGGACTTCTACCTAGCCCACCCTAACCTCCCTAGACCACTATGTAAATTAGACAACTAGATTAAATGCTAGGAAGAGGGGTTAGATAATTACAATAATTTGGACAATAATAGGGAGCTCAGACAACGCCTAAGGGCAGGCTTTTTCAGGAGGGGGGGGTGATATGACGGTGCTAGAGCGCGACCTGCCAAATTCTGCCATGCTGCTGCCATATTCTGCTAACCTACGATTGGCTCGCTTACTGCTAGCGCCTTGGCGGCTGCCCCTTCATATATGTTTACTATGGTCCTTGCGACCCCCTTCTTTTCTTCTCCTTAGCTTAGTATCTTTACTAGATAGCAATCCACAAGCTTCGGTTTAGAGGCATTTATGCGAGCCGTTACAGTCAGGTTATATAATATAGGTAGCATAGAGTAGTAATCTAACCTTTTTTTAATATATATAGACCTATTACTTAGAGGCCTGTTCTAGATTAAGTAAGAGGTCTTTTATACTTATTAGTGTATATACTAGACAAAAGTCCTTTAAATAGAAGGTGCTTATAATAGAGCCTTATAGTAGTAACTACGGTGGGCTCGTCAATGGGCTGGGTATATAGGTATAAACAATAAGTTAATAACGTAATAACAACTAGTGGAGTAGTTGCCCAATAGATTAACTCCAATTATATTCTAAGATTTACTATAAAGAGAGAACTATCTAGGTAGGGACTGTGGTCCTTTAAATACACAACTATACGCCTAAGAAATCCCTTCGCTCTATAAGGTACGTATACTCTATCTACTCTACCCTACAGATTACACAGATTACATAGATCACATAGATCACATTATATAACCTCGGCTACCATTCTTCGTCACATAGTTCCACCAGATCTATTCTAGACCGTGCCCTTATTAACCAACTAGCTTCCTCTAACTCTTCTTTAAGTAGTTATAATATTATACTTAAGCTGTCCGTAACACCATCTCCCTCCTCTTTATCTTTATCCTTAAAGATTCCTAACATCTCTAAGTTATCCACTAGAAGTGTAATATCCGTCTAATTAATTTAGTTAACATCTTTACTTATTATACCTTCTAAGGTCTCTAAACCTTCAGCCTCCTCTTCTACAGCTTATTAGTCTCGCACTATTACTGCAATACTATTCCTTAGTAAGATTATGCCATCTCTATATTCTTATTACGCAAAAGAGGGGTTAGTTTGCATTACGTTAGTAAGTCCTTTATTTTAGTAACCTTCCTCTTACTTAGAGTGCACTAAAGCAAACATTTATTCGTCCTATAATATTCGCTTTATTTCTAACGCTAAGTATACACGTCCTATAACTTTTAACAGTCTTTAAGTTTCCTAAGTAACTTGTTATAGGGTCTTACGTTTAATCCGCTACTGCAAAGCTTAATAGCAAGCTTATAAGTGCCTTAAGTAAAATCCGTTGTCTTTAGAATAAGGACCATGCTTGCGCTAAGTAGGTAAAAGATAAGGAGTATCGCGCTCTTAAAGCCCATGCCTTAGCTTATACTTAGCTGCTTTATCTTAAGAAAGTTTATAAGAAGGTTCGTTCTAAGGAGTAGAAACTTATTTAATAGGGTTTATCTAAGCTAGGTAATAAGAGAGTAGCATCTCTAAAGAAGGAAACAACTCTAAATAATATAGCAGTTGCTCTTCCTAGGTCCCCCTTAGGTAACTTATCCTTTAGTAATCCTTTTTTAATACTCCCTAACCTACTTTCTTCTAATACTCCTATACCTTTCCTATAGCATTCTCTAGGTTGCTTAGTAGTTCCTAGGTAGTCTTACTATAGCCTATCTACTTTACTTTATACTATATTTCATTATCTACGTCCTTATAACTAATAATCTTTAAAACTTACTATTTATCTTCCTCTTACCCATTATACGTATCTATTTTATAGACTAGTGGCTTAACATCCCTATATGCTAGCTCTAGCATTGCGATATATTATATAGGGTAGATTTTTATCCTAGCTAGTAGTTTTAGTTTAAATATAACTAATAAAATTCTTTATATAATTTTAAAAGGTCCTAGTCTAACATAGTCTAACTTCTTACTTGGTTATTAACTCTTAAATTTTTTATATAGTAGCCATACTTTATCTCCCTCCTTAAGATCTGGTTCTTTAGATCTCTTAGCATTATAGTACCTTTTCATTTATTCTTATACTAGTTTAGCTGTTTCCTTAAGGTTTACATAAAGATTTATTAACGTCTCCATTCTTTACTTAGCTATACTACTTATCTTCTTTACTTAATATAGCAACAATAACATTCTTAGCTTATATCCGTAATTCGCCTTAAATAGTAATATTCCCATTCCTTCTTATGGTATTATGTTATACGCGAACTATATAACTAGTAACAACAATACCTAATTATTTTATGCGTAATTAATATAATATCTTAGATACTATTCTAGCGTCTAGTTTAATCTTTCTATTTATCTGTCTGTCTATAGATAATATACAGTTAATATTACTGCCTAAACTCCTTATTCTATTAAGAACACTTCCCAGAATATTACTATAAATCTTAGATCTCTGTCCAATATAATCTTACTTAGTGCTCTATATCTTATAAACACTTCTTTAATATAGATTCTAGCCATATCTTCTACAGATATTTCTTCTATACACACTATAAAGTAGCCCTACTTGGTTAACTTATCTACTATTACTAAGATTATATTATAATCTTATCCTATAATAGGATCTCTTAACTTTAGCAACTTTATAATAAAGTCCTATAATATGACTTCCTATAGTCTCTCTAGTATCTTAACAGGTTGTAGCCCTCTATACGGCCTATACTTATTAGTTTGTTTCTTTAGCAATCTAGACACTCCCTTATAACTTGTCTTACCAGTCCCTAGATTCCTTAAATAATATACTCCTCTTAAAGTCTTAATACTAAGCCTATAGCTCTATTATGTCCTTATATTATTCCTTTATAAAACTCCTTTGCAAACTTCTCTGTAATTGTCTTTAGAACATAAACAGCTTCCCAGTTTTCATATTACTCTAAGTCTAGATCCTCTACCTATATGTCTTAGATCCTCTATATCCAATCATTCTTAGGTAATTTATAGATCTGATTCTCTTTAGTTGCTATAATCTTTAGATAATTATACCTAATTAGTCCATCTTAATACTTTCGCAGTAAAGCCCCTAACGGCTTTTCTTTGTTTTGCAACTCTACCTTCCTACTAAGTACATCTACTCTTGCGTTATTAGTACCTTTAGTATACTAAATTTCAAAATAATATTCCGCAAGCATTTCTACCCATCTAACTTATCTCCTATTTAGCTCTTTTATTATTAGGAATCCCATAAAATTCTTATAGTCCATTTTAACTATAAATAGTTTTTCTATGCCTTATAAGAATACTCTCTATTCCTTTAATACTGCAACTATACCTAACAACTCCTTATTATAGATGTTATAGTTTAACTCTAGTAGTGTTATCTTTTAACTATAGTACGCTACTAGATACTATACATCCTAATACTTCTATAGCAAACATGCTCCTAGTACAAAGTCTAATATATCTATCTTAACAACCGTTTCTAACTTTAGTTAGTAGATCTTAAGGATTAGTTCCTAGGTAAACAACTTCTTTAGTTCTTTAAACAACTTTCTTTACTCTTTTACCCAAACCTATAGTTCCTCTTTCTTTATTAGCCTTATAAACAGCTCTATACTTTTTAACCACTATGCTATAAACCTCCTATAGTAATTACAAAACCCTAAAAACAATCCTAACTGCGTAACGTTCTCTAGTTTTTACTAATTAACTATAGCTTCAACTTTCTTTAGGTCCATACTAATCTTTCCTAGTTTAATAATAAATCTTATAAAATTAGTCTTTCTTATAAAGAACTTATATTTCTTAATTACTACTGGTATCTATTCCTCTTATAGTCTTCTTAAGACCCATTAAACATATTCTCTATATTCTTCCTCGCTTATTAAGTAGATAATAATAATATTAAGGTACGCTATAACAAACTCATTAAGATATTCTCCTAATATACTATTAATTCGCTTTTAGAATATTACTAGTGCGTTTATAAGCCCAAATTACATAACTAACGGTTTATATAATATAAGGGGACTTTATAGATAGGGGCTATAAGGACACGATTATGGAACAGGATAGATTGGTAAGAGAGACAAATCCTTAAGGAGGTAAGGCCTTAGGGATTATGGAGACTATATACTACGAGCATGTGCCTCCGGCACGTAACCAGCGACCATCTAAGGGGCGTCCAGAGGTTGTCCTAAGGGCAACCCAAGGTGTCCGCAATAATATCCCTTACATTGCCCCCCCCTTCTTGCAGTCGGCCCCCAATCACTATTACCTTACGGTAGGGAGATTATAAGGGCTCATCCCAGAAGGGGTTCGGAGAGATATTAGGGAGATATTAGTATACCGCTGTATATTATCTATCTATCTAACCCCTGCTTTAAACTCCTAAAAACCTTAATAAGGAAAAAACATAACTGGAGAAAAGACGCGAGGATTGCTAGGAGACCTATTAAAAGCCTACTGGAAGTATACCAGTAACTACCTAGGCTAACTTAAGGATTTTTATACAACTTTACTTCTAAGCCTTTATACCAGTCTGTAATTAATCGCGAGTATTATAAGCAATTTAGTGTTCCTAATATAGTTCCATAAAACCTTTTAGTATAGGATTTAATATATAGGGCCTTAGCTTACCATCATCTTTAACTATTAGAATATAATCTATAATCTTATAATCCTTTCTTATAATCCCCTACATTATTAATATATTACTCCTATATTTACCCTTAGGCTATTATATACAGTTAGGTAATTAATTAGTTAATTAAAGAGACTTGTCTTATTTAGGTATAATTTTAACCTATATACGTCTATAATTAATGTCTTAATTGCCTTCCCTGGCCACGTAATTAGTTTTTATAAGGAAGTAATAGCCAAATAGCGTATATACGTGTTTCCTTCCTTCTAAATCACGCTATTATAACGGAGTTATATCAGTAAGGTTGCGGCTATTCACTAGAAGGGTATTAAAAGGTAAAGTATAGAAACATCTTGCTTATTAAGCTGCTCCTTTTCCTTATTAACCTTTATCCAATTTTGGATGTATCTTTAATATATTATTAAGATTTTCTTTTTTTCTATTATTAATTTAATATGCCTCTTTATTCTCCTACTAACTACTTTTCTAAGCCAATTCCTTAGCGCATTCTGCCCCTACCGCTGCATATAAAACCCCAACCTCCGCTAACCTGTAACTAGTGCTGGTCCTACCTAAATAACTTTATATATACGTCCTTAAAAGACTAGAAATCTAATAAGAAGATTCTAGATGCTTATAATAAGACCTACTATATAAGGTCTAATACCTTTAGTCCTTATAATTAATACATGCGTACTAAGAGTGGTAGTTATATTAAGGTAAGCTTTTCTATCCTTAATAGATTTCCATTACTAACTTTAAGCTTTAATAGCCTAGGCCTAAGTAGTAACGTTCCTTTAATATCCTTAATTACTATATCGCCTAGGCTCTGTCTTATTCTAGCGCCAATACTAAACATCTAGGTTAAATTTAAAACTATACCATAGCTATTTACACCGCCTATAATTCCTAGCAAGCCAGCCAGTAACGCCTAATAAGGGAGCAAGGTTAGTATACTAAGGATAGGGTAAAGGATAGGGGTAATAAAAAGAAGGTTGCCGTCTACCATAAGAAAAAGTTTATATATACGCGTTAAGTTTTAAAAGAGCATAATATAATGCGGTATTAAGTAGGTTACCCTCTAGGTACCTAGTAGATAGGTAACTAATAGTTGCCATAGCAAGGTCTTAGTGGTTCCGGACTATATTAGCTAGCTAACATATCTGTTTATTTTAGGCTTAAGCGTATCTTTATTAACTATAAGCTAACGCCTTAAGAGCTTTATTAGTATTAGTTTAGACCTAATATTAGTATTAAGCGTTTAAGAATCTCTGCTCTATCTATACCTTATTATCTTACCCCTATTTTTATGCCTATTTATACACCTATAAAGGGATCTCATTTCCATTAGCTATTACTTAGAGGGCCAATAGATACTAATCCTGCTCCTAAAGATAAGGCATAGTAGCTTTTTAGATTGGGCATTCATAGTTTAGACTTATAGAATTTGGGATTAGTTCTTATATATAGTAGCACTTAAGGATCTTAATTAGTGCTCAGAAAGGCCTTATAAGGCATTTAGGAAGGTATAGAAACACTATTCCTAATATAAACTAATAAATAGGAATATAATTCTAGTAAAATACCTTATTAATTCTATACTATATATATAAAAAGGCTAAGGACCTATCCTGCCTTAGGCCATAGCCCTAATTAATCCTTATGGTTTCCGGAGCTTGTCCATTCTATATCCAATTTAACCTATTTACTCTTAAGGGCCTCTTTTAGCCTACTATAAGCTTTCTTTATAGGTTACAATAACACCGTAGTATTAGAGCACTTTCTATAATTTATAGATTATGGACCTTAGTCCTAATATTCTTTTAGAATATCTTTACAATAATTAAGGTAATCCTCTAGTTCCTATATAGAGTCTTTAGCGGGCTAGCCTAGCTATTTAACTTTATATTAAAGTTTATTCTTAACAGACTTATAGTATAGTATAGCTTCAACCTTATACCGCTCGCCTACCACTTTAGGGTATTTAATTAGGCCTAGACAGAAGTTCTTTTCCAGCGGTAGTCTATACCATAGCTCCAGTAGATTTATGTAAAATACTAAATATATATAGGCCATAGATAGGGGTAGCTAGAGATAGTAGGCTAGCTTGCTAATTTGTTTCTTAATTTAGAAGTGTCTGAATAAGGTTCTGTAATATAGTAGACACAGTTGCTTGTAACCAATTGGGTTGACCACGTGAGCTAAGCGAGCTCAGGAGATCCATCAAATTCCACCTGTAGAAGTAGAAGAAAAAAAGAAGAAATTGATTGAACCCAAACCCCCCCCGTGATCCGAACACTGATCAGTGCCGCACAGATCAGCAAGGTATAACGAAGAGAGGCACTGCCTGATTCTCTAGACCTCTTGTTGAAGGCTAAGAATCAAAGTATTGCTTGCTAAGCCCAAAGGCCAGTTTGTGAG
>Ga0307507_10005862_pt1 | contig 19585 bp, 7 predicted proteins | sample 7_EM_MG_FD_207223 | JGI IMG/M metagenome (GOLD analysis project Ga0307507, IMG submission 207223) | Populus trichocarpa ectomycorrhiza microbial communities from riparian zone in the Pacific Northwest, United States - 7_EM | ecosystem: Host-associated > Plants > Roots > Unclassified | place...
CTTTCTTACCTACCTTTTTATAAGAGGGGGACTAGGGGGGCTTTTTTTTATAGCTTGGGGCGCGCCATATTAAAGGAGGGGGTATAGTACTAGGAGGTACCGGAGTTCTAGGAGGAGGAACGACCAACGGAGGGCTCCTAGTAATACACCTCTCGCAGTAGTAGGAGCTGCAGGACGGCTGCCTGCCCCACGTTAACTAGGTATAGCGATATACCCCTACAGCAGCAGGAGCTGCAGGACTGCTGCAAGTCCTATATTAACCAGCATCGCGATCGAGCGCTAGATGCTAGAATTTTTCTTTTCTTTTCTCTTCTTTCTTTTCTATGAGGGGATAAAGCCTGAGGGCAGGCTTTTTTGGAAGGGGGGGGTAATGTGACGGTGCTAGGGCACCGCCCCTACAAGATATCGTGGCACCGTTATATGCAACCTAGACAAGGCCCCTAGTTAGGGGTATCTTGGCGCTATGTATATAGACATGTCCTTTCCTTGACTTTCTCCTGCTCCTTAGCTTAGTATCTTCATCAGATAGCAGTCCACAAGCTTCGGTTTAGAGGCATTTATGCGAGCCGTTACAATTGAGGGGATTCGGTGGCGTTGATGTCGGTGTAGTAGAGGCAGAGAGGCTGCATAAGTATTCTGCCGGTGAGCGGTGAGCCAAACTTCCTAATTGGGAAGGTGCAAAAACTTTGGTTACCGACTACTGTACATATAAAACAAGTCGGATCGCCTAAGAAACCTTGCGAAAGTCTCTTAAACCATAGAATCAACTTTTTAACAAAAAAGGTTAGCGATATCCGCAAGCGGATATCGCTAACCTTTTTTGTTAAAAAGTTGATTCTATGGTCTAAGAGACTTTTATAAGGTTTTTTAGGCGATCCAACTTGTTTTATATATAGAGCAGTCACCTTTTTCAACAAAATTAATCTACACCTCCACAACAGCTATTATTTTAGAAATACCGTTAAATTAATCCGTAGAAGCAGCTCTATAATTAATAAACCTTTGGGCCTTATATATACACCTATTGTTGTGACATCCGTTGCGACATTTATTGCGACGTCTGTCGTGACATTCGTTTCCTAAATTTGTATGGGGAGATATATAATCTTTAACAAAGTTAATAAGCTACCTACGTAATGTCTAGGGCTGCATATAGGCTTAAAATAATTGTAAGAACCAGCTCTATAATAAATTAATTTTTGGGCTTTATATATGCAATATCTATTACAATATCCGCTAAGTTGGAGGTCTTAATAATGGTTTTTTTTTTTTGGCGAAAATGATCTTAACTTTGGGCTATTATGGGCTAATTTAGACCTAATATTTATAAAATATTAGGTCGTCTCTCTAATCGATAAACTTTTAGTAGTATTTTAAGCCGTTATGGTTAAGCGATTCAGCTGCGAGTATAGGGGGAATTATAAAAAAAGTTGGATTTCTTAATAAACGTTGTGAAAGTCCCTTAGACGTGATACTGGTGGAGCACCACGAACGTAGTTAGTCACCCACTTACGGGCCGATTGACTCCGCACCAACAGAATCACGTCTAAGCTTGCTAAGGTAAACTTAGACTTACCTTAGCAAGCTTAGACGTGATTTTGTTGGTGCGGATTTTTAATCGGTCCGCAAGCGGACTAACTACATTTGTACAAAACCACCAGAATTACGTCTAAGCCACATTTCTAAAGTTTCTTAGTTTTTCGGATAATATCCACGTTGCGGATATTACGGAGATTAAAATAACTCAACACTAGTATTTTATATTATTCCTTAAAGTTAATCGATTATATAACAGAACGTAGGCTTTTAGAATATATTATTTTTATTACTTAGGTATTTTTAGGTCTTATAATCATTTTTATTAAAAAAAAAACGTGTTATTAGCAATTCTGTAACCATATATAACTTTATTAAACGCTAGCTAATATATATAAAACCTATATAGATCTATAATAGCCACCCTAAAGAACCTATTATAGCCTAGCAGACATATAGCGTCCGTGTTATAGTATATAACACCTACTAAAACCTTATCGCGCGCTAACTACTAAGTTACGGATATCTAAGCAAATCTACTATATACCAGCACCAAAACCTGCTAGGCAGAGAGGGAGGAAGTTAAATAAGGTGCTAGAGCAGCCGCGGCCACATTAGGTATTGGATAATTAGACTTAAAGGAGTTATAGAACAAACTAGAAGCAACGGCTATAGGACCTTTAAGATCAGCTTCTTACGCTTTATAAAGAAAGTAAGGCCCAGCAGCTAAGTAAGGTTAATAAGGCTATTGCTTTTTTATATCTATATTACGGACGTGCAAAGCAGCTTAAAGCCCTTAGGTAGCTACTGTTTAAGAAAAAAGATATAATACTTATTACAAAAACCTCATTTGGCAAGAGTATAATAATACAAGTAATGCCATGTCTTCTTTAGGCCTTAGTAGTAATTATTATCTTACCACTTAATACAATTAGTGTAGAGTAAAAGGCAAAGATTAAGGAGCTTCCTAGAATAAGGCTAGTTCACGTATACGCCAAGACAATATCTATACGTCTTTTACGGGAAATCCGCATTAGAGTATATACCCATATTTTAATATCGCCAGAGCTATTAGTTAGTAAAAGGTTTTATAAAACCCTTACTAACCTTACCTTTCACGCGTACATTAGCTTAGTAGTAATTAATAAGGTGCATCTTATAGCCAATTAGGGGGGTTTATTCCGAAGTTCATATACACAGCTATAGAAAGTACGGTTATTATTAGGGCGGAGACCTTGGTTTGCTTATACTACAACACTTAACAATACAACGTTTAAGATTATTAAAGAGTTAGCGGGCTTTTAAAATAATATTAATATAGTACAGACATTAATTAACCGGCCAAATCTATTAATTATTAGAGAATACATTAAGTAAGGAAGTAAGAAGTCTTTTAAAAGCTTATACTTTATTATAGACCGCGCGTATACCGCTATATCCGCCAAGCAGGGAATCCAATATACGCCAACTCCCTACCAGATCCCAAAGACAATTATATTCCTTAATTTAAAGGACATAATATTACTATATAGGGACTCAATTCATTTATATTTGGTACATTATAGGTACCAGGGAGCGTAGGCTAGAAGAGCTATTTAGCTTTATTATACATTATTAGCTACTACGAATAAAGATAGACTATATAAGGAGTTTAGAAAGCTTAACTTAGAAATCCACATTCTACTCTCCTTTAATATAATTACCCATGGCGCTAATATTTCTGATATTAACTATATTACGCAGTATTGCATACACAAAGACAAGTCCATTAATATATTATAGCAACAACTTGGACGCAGTACTCATGGTAATAATTAAATAGGTAAGGCAATATTTCTAATTAAGGATTAGTATAAAGGTCCACATAAGGATATTACTAGGCCAGCCAAAAATCGCAGTTATACTAGTAAAGCCTTCTAATCTTAGCTAAGTTAACTTAGCCACAAATATTATATCAAGCAATAGGTGTTATAAGAGAACGGGGCTACTAATTTTACTAGCAATATATCTTCAAGAGTGTCCATATGCAGCAATGCTAATTCTAATACGTCCGTATTTAATACAGGGCAAGAGCTCAGTCTAGGTAGAATATCCATAGTCCTACCTATAGATATTCTACTAAAGAAGCTAGCATAGCGTCCAAAGACTAAAGCTAAGAAAAGAGCAGCTCTCTCCCATTATATATATACTCTTATAAATAAGGAAAAGGGCTACTTATAAAAGATTATATTAGAGAACTATAAGGAACAGTCTCTGTCTACTAGCGGCCAGGGTTGTTACTCTAACTATAATCCTACTTTACGGGCTTTTAAAGAGTTTAATATCCGCAAGCTATATATATAGGGGATTCCAAGGAAGATGTAATAAAAGGCCTTTGCTATAAGTATAAAAAATTGGTTCTGTAACTAGACAGAGAAGAAATATCAGCACGCTATTTAGAATCCAACCTTAAGCTATATTATATCTAATAAGCAAATTACCGCTCTTTACAGCTACACCTAGTATATAACCAGCCATAAGGCGCTTAAGAAAAACCTACCTAATTAGAATTGTAATCAGCTTAGTAATAATTTAGATAAGTTTATTACCTTTATTTAAGAGAAGGTAGAAAAGGCAACTTAGGTAAAGAGCTAGCTATTAGCATTAAAAAGCAAATTAAAAAATAGCATAAAGCGGATATTACCACAGTCTAGGGTAGCGGAGAGGCATATAATATTGGCAGCTTAAAGTCCACAAATACAGGTAGCCTAGCTACCTCAATCAATATCCGCCGAAAATCCATATACAGGGCTACCGATACTATTACCTTCTCAGCCTACATCTAGCAGGAACGCGCAGCTGGCTAGCCTAAACTCTAGCTAGCAGAATACCTCTAGGCCAAGTACACTAAAACCCTATAACAGATATCAGTCTCAGGTCCAGTCTTTAATATAGGGCGGATATTTAGGATCTTAAAGTTAGGCCCACTCTTAGGTTTAACATCAGGCCAGGTATTAACAGCCCTAGGGTAATAATCAGCGTTAGTTATTATCCGGTATTAAGTATCAGCCTCTCAGATATTAGGGTCTATACTATAATAATAGACATCAACTCCCTATAGCTTCAGGATATCCAAGTCTATACTATAGCATTAGAAACCAGTCTCTGGGGTAGGCTACGTATTATAGCTTACAAGGCAGCTCCATATCTTAACCCTTAAAACAATCCAGATATTAGAGCTCACAGCAGAGTATTAAGTCTTAGCCTTTAGAGCAATCCAAATATTAAAGCTTATAACGCAGCATCAAATCTAAATCCTTAGGGTAGTTTAAGTATTAGAGCTTATAGTGCAACACTAAGTCTTAACTTTTAGATAAGCCTAAGGTTTAATATTCGCAATACAGCACTAGATCTCCAATTACAAAAAATCCCAAAGTTTAAGATCTGCAGCATAGCACCAGTTCCCAGGTAGTAGGAAATCCGGAAATTTAGAATTTATAACACAGTATTAGATCTCCGCTTCTAGAAAATCCCAAGGCTTAGGATTTAAGTTATAATACTAGATCCCCACTCCTAGGAAACTCTAAGGCCCAGGGTTTATAGGCTAATACTTAATCTCCGCCCTCTAAACTAGGCGCAGTTTAGAATTCGCATACTAACACTCAATCCCCGCCTTCTAAATTAGGTGCGGCTTAGAATTTACAGCCTAATATTTAATCTCCGCTCTCTAAGCTAAGCGCAGCTTAGAACTTATAGCCTAGTACTTAATCTCCGCCCTTAGTTTTAGATATAACGCAGCTATTAGGTCCACCTCGCAGTAAGAGAAAACAAAAGGACGTATCTACACACTTTAAAAGTAAGAAATTCACTTACCAAGTAAACCTAATATCCGCTTATAACCCTTCTCCAGCACCTCAGCCAAGCAGTAATTCTATATTAATATCACTTCATAAGTCAACTAGACGGCGCCCACTTACTTTAATTAGTAGTAACTTAACTAGAGAGGATTTACGCGTTACAAATAAGTATATATAAGGTAGTTAATGTTTACTAAGGTAAGTTATAGCGGCGATTATTCATTAGCGAGCTAATTTAATAAAATTGGCAGCGCGGATATTCACCTTTAATTAATCTCCACACCTCTTCTTCTTCTACCAACCTTCCACCTTACAGCACCGCACCATAAACTTTACCGTTATTATTTCATCTACTGTCCATTAGTATGCCACTATCTATAATACCTTCATTCACACCTCTAAATACGTCCGACAGCTATTTAGTTAAGGAACTTAATATACACAACATTAATAATAAAATAATTAAGGACGCTTTTAAGGACGCTCTTTCTTTTACTAATCCTTTAGAATCTCTGCCTAAAGAGTAAGCTTTCTAATACTAAATTATACCTATAGCTAATATAATTTTAGGAAATATATACCAAAGCACTCTTTATCGGATATAGCAGAGCACCATAATAATGCTATTACAAAATCCGCTAGAAATCCGCTTACCTCTTCACTACCTACCTCTTTGCCGCCCACCTCTTTGCCACCTACCTCTTTGCCGCCTACCTTCAAGCCGCTTGTTTCTCCGCCTACTGCCTCTAAAAAGTTTAATCATCGTTATACTTCTACTTCTCTTAAGAGGCAGGCTAATAGAATTGCTACGCAAAATATTAAGTATAAGATAGCCTTTAAATCGTATATATTAGCTATACTATTTTAGTGTCTTATCTATTAATTTACCTCTTATAGTAAACCAACAGAAATATTAGAGATTTTAGATAACAATAAAAAGAGTAATCTTAATAACGCCAACTCTCCTAAAAGCTCTTCTCTATCCTTTTACAATCTCCACAGCCCTTATAAGCTCCGCACAGCCCAAGCTATAACGTTAGATATTAATATAAACGAGCGCCTTCCTATTTAAGTACCATTAGCAAATAAGTGGTATACCCCAAAAGCTAGTGCTTAGGAAAATATAAAAGAAGCTTATCAGCGGATATATACCCACGTCTAGAATATTAAGGGTAACTCTAGTATACTACGCGATCCACTATACACTCTATACGTTAAGCAAGACTATAAATATCACATTTACAAGCAGAACTCTAGGCCTCATTTTAGAGGTACATGCTTAAGATGTCGCTTAAGTAGCAGGTTATACAAAAAGGTACGTGCTAATAGTATACTACTATCCTGTCAGCTAACACGTATATAGAATAGTTTGCTAAGATTGGAGCCAGCCACACCTTAGTATAAAAAACGTACGCAATTAGCTTCTACTAGTAGTCCAGCTGGAACGCCTACCAAGAAGGTATAATATCCGCATTTTAACAATATAGATATTACTAATATCCATATAGCTTTATACCCGCACCATCCCCCCTCTAAAGACCTCCCCTCCCCCCAACACTCCCACTCGCAGCAATATACGTAGCCATAAAGGCACCCACTTTATCGCTACTCCTCCTGCTCTTTTGCTAATTCCTAGTATGCCTAGTGCTGCTTCTAGTACTATTACTCCTACTAGCATAGAAAATATTAGGGTGTATTTAGCAATTGCTGTTTCCACACGCGTTAATATAGTTTATAAACAGGTAGCTAAGGTAGCAAAAGATATTTAAGCTATAAACTACCGGTTAAGTAAGCTTAAAGGTTCTCTAAGTAAGATAAAGGATAAGCTTACGTTTATAAGGCGTGGTATTACTACACTTATACACAACACTAGGTTACTAGATATAGAACTTAAGTAGATATAGGTTAGCTATTACTACAGGTTAGCTATTATTATAGGTTTAGAGTAATAAAATAGTAACTCTTACCTCTCTATTACTACATATATAGGAATCAAGTCTCGGCCTTATATTTAATAGATATACTTAACTAATATTATAATATCCATATAAGCTAAAATAACGATATCCGCACAAGCTAAGATAAAGATATTTATATCCGCGCACTATTAATGTTTACTAAAGTAAGTCACCATAGCAGTAATTATTTGTTAGTAAGCTAATTTAATAAAATTAGTAGCATGGATATTCACCTTTAATCAACCTCCACACCTCTTCTTCCTCTACCAACCTTCCACCTCTTAGCACTACACTGCGAACTTTATCATTGTTGTTTCATATACTATCCTTTAGAATACTACTGTCTATAATGCCTGTATTTACATCTATAAACAATATTAATATAAACAACAGCAACTAGGCGGTTAAGGAACTCAATATACGCGATGTTAACAATAAGGAGTTCAACGCTATTAAGCACGCTATAGCTACTCTTATTAAGTCTTTAGATCCTATTCCTAAAGAGTAAGCCTTCTAATACTAAATTATGCCTATAGCTAATATAATTTTAGTAAATATATACTAAAGCGCTCTTTACAGGGTTTAGTAGACAATAATAATAAGGATAGAGCAAAATCCACTAAAAACCCGCTCACCTTTTTACTAGATGCCTTTCCGCTGCCTATATCTTTACTATAGGCTACTTTGCTATCCGCTACTTTACCATCTACCTCCCTACTACCACCGCCTAATGCTTCTAAAAAGAGGCTTAACAAGGGTCGTTTATCTTCTTTTCTTAAAAAGCAGGCTAAAAAGGCTACTAATATAAATATAAAGCTTAAGATAGCTATTAAATCGTATATATTAGTTATACTATTTTAGTGTCTTATCTACTAATTTACCTCTTATAGTAACCCAAACACTATATATAAGGTTCTTTTGGATAGCAAATCTTTAGACAGCAACAAAGATAAAGACCTTAATAACACCAACTCTCCCAAAAGCTCTCCTCCATCCTCTTATAATCTCCGCAGCCCTCACAATCTCCATAGCTCTCGCAATATCCGCAGTACTATAAACACAAACGAGCGCCTTCCTATCCAAGTACTATTAGTAAACAAATAGTATACTCCAAAAGCTAGTGTTTAGGAGAATATAAAAGAAAGTCACTAGTAGATATTAACACACGTCCAGAATATTAAGGGTAGCTTTAGTAAGCTGCGCAATCCGCCATATGCTCTATACAAGAAGCATAGCTACAAATATTATGTTTACAAGAAGGACTCTAGGCCTCATTTTAGGGGTGCATACTTAAAATATTATATAGGTAGCAGGTCGTGCGGAAAGGTATATACTAATAGTATACTATTATTCTATCAGCTAATATATATATAAGAAAGTTTACTAAATCCAGAGCCGGTTACACCTTAGGGCAGAAAACATACAAAATTAGCTTCTACCAGTAGTCCAGCTAAAACGCCTACTAAGAAGGTATAGTATCCATATATTAATAATACGGATATTACTAATATCCGCATAGCTTTATTCTCGTACCATCCCCACCCACGCCACTACGCCTCCCCCTACCAAGACCTCCCCTCCCATTAAGACTCCCACTCACAGCAGTACGCACGGCCATAGAGGCACCCGCTTTACCGCCACTCCTCTAACCCTTTCGCCAATTGCTAGCACGCCAGGTGCTGCTGTTACTGCTGCCACTTCCGCTAGCACCGGGTCTATTAGGGTATATTCAGCAATCATTATTTCTACGCGTATTAATATAGTTTGTAAACAGGTGACTAATATAGCGAAAGATATTCAAGCTATAGATCGCCAGTTTAATAAGTTTAAAGATTCTCTAAGTAAGATAAAGAATAAGCTTGCGTTCCTAAGGCATAGTATTATTACACTTATACGTAATACTAGGCTACCGGATATTAAATATAGGTAGATATAAGTTAGCTATTACTACGGGTTAGCTGTTGTTGCTAGTTTATAATAATAAAATAGTAGCTCTTACCTTTTTGCTACTATATATATAGGAATTAAGTCTCTGCCTTACACTTAATAGATATACTTAATTAATATTATAATATCCATATAAGCTAAGATAACGATATCCGCATAAGCTAATATAAAGATATCCGTATAAGCTAAAATAAAGATATTTATATATCCACACTATAAAACAGCTTACTACTACGTTATATACTACGCACTAAGAAGATTATACGCTGGCTAGAGTTAATATTAATAAAAAGAACTCAATTAATATATTAAAACAGAAATATACTATAAGCCTAAGCATTTAAAAGTCCTCTAGCATATTATCTATAGCCTTATTAAATCCGTCCTTATAAGGGTTATATAGTAAACCACTAATATAAGACATCCGTATATTAAAATCAGTAATACCGCCCTATAAGAGCCGCTCTAATCCAAGTTAAAGAATAGCAGGTGCCTTAAACCTAACGTCCCATACACACTAATATATAATTAAATCCTTAGCAATCATATCCACAAGGGACTAGATATCAACCGCAGGAGACTTAATTATATAATTAGATATTATCCGCTCACCAAACGCATTCTTAAACTTAGCACAAAGAGGTCCAGTATAGCTTATAGTAAAAACACTTTACCTAAATAGAGAGTCTACTCTAAAGGTCAAGTTTCCACGTAATTAAAGTAACTCCTTTAGCTAAAGATTTAGTAGTTCATTAAGTCAATCAGCTTTAAAAAAGCTATTTAGCTCTCTGCAATTATTAATTAGCCCGTTTACAAGTATAGCCCACTAAAATATTAAATCACACGCCTCCATTATAATTAACCTCTAGAAGTACATCATTTTAAATACATAGTTATTACTCCTTAATCCAGCAAAGTAAAGGTAAAGGCAGGCGATTGCACGCTTTAAAAGGCCAATATCCATATACTTAATAGCATATTTTAACACTTTATATGTTTCAACCACCTATAGATACCAAATATAATTAAAAAACTCTATATTAACAATCTAAGCGGGCTAGCTTATAGTAGCAGAGTTAGGTGCTATAAGTAATTAATCTATAATCTAAGAACCTCCATAGGCAAAGGGCTGCAAAGGAACCAATTTATTAGCCTTACGGCCAACTTTAGAGCTAAAACCTGCTGCGCGGATATCCTTAATATGCTATAGAAACTGTTCAGGCGTTAAGAATCCAATATATCTTTCAACCGCACCTTCTTCATAGATATCAAGCCTATCACAGATATGTGTTAAGAAGAGTGCAATAATATAGGCATCAAAACTATACAGTACTAGCTCCTTAAGATGGTAAAAGAAAGGGCGCTCTATAGGAATATTTCATCGCCCAAGGTAATTTATATAAGTATAGAGCGTAGAGTACTACTACGCATATTACTCACCACCAAAGAAAGTCCTTATAGTTATATATAGGAAGTTTAACCGGAGGTGCCAAAGGCCTAGAACAGGTAGTACCCAACAATAGCTATTATATAAGAGCGCAGCCTCCGCCCGCTCCCGCTTATAGGCATAGATAAGCTTTACAGTTTTCTAGTTACCGTATACTAGATATAATTAGTCCTAGAAATCTTTATCGCGATTAAGCTGTAGTTACTCTAGAAAGATTATCTTAAGTACGTGGTAGTTACCATTTATAGAGGCCTCACTCTCCATAATAGGGCCCAGGTTTATATAGGTTATCTTTATAAATAGCAGAATATCAATCTCCGGCATACGCGGATATTTAAGCTCAGTGTTAGATTTAAAAATACCATTTATAGCAGCAGGATATATGCTTCGGAGAGCATCTATAATTATAAAAATAAATATCCAATTTTAAACGCTATTATATATATTACCCAGCGCCTTAGCAATATCCTCAATCCAAAGCTATACTCAGTTATACAGCATACTTTAAAGAAGGCCACTAGAGGGAATATAAGATCCGCGGACAAGCTTTCCAGTAGTATAGGAATAGAAAACACCAGTATCTCCAACCAACTAATATCGCGTTCGCTTAAGGTAGTTAAAATTATTATATATAATATAGATATTATTAAGAGCGGACATTAATTATTATTATTCATTGCTTAACGTCCAATTTGGATCCCTGTTAGGCCCACGCGGACTACTCCTTATATACATATAGGGAGAAAACTCTATTTGAGAAAACCCCGTGATCCGTCTCCCCGCCTTTTGGGGCTCGCTTACAAGTCGCCTGCAAGTCACCAGTGGTGCTCTACTACCTTACTTTTTGACCTCCTTGGGAATTACTACTGCCGTAACAAACCTACAGACGCACTAGTATTACACACTATACTCTACTTCTGTAGAGTTATTAGGGGGCGCCTATTACTCGCCCCTTTACCTTCTATTGCTATTTTCTTTGCAACCCAGAACTGGTCTAGCATATTTTGGCCAATAAGCTACCAGGTAGCCGCCTTAAGGCCTTTCTATATTAAGAGCAGTGTATTATAGTTTTCTATACCAACTACTGAGAGCATTGCTTTTTAGCTAGTATATAAGGGGCATAACAGTATTACGTATTTTAGTGTCTGTCTTAGCCAGCTATATTTGCACCTTAGGCTACTTACTAGGACACCCACCTAGTAAAGCCAATCTTTTAGTCCTATTATTCCTGTCCTTAAGAGTGTTGCCATTATATTTTCCGCCTTTGTTAGGCCCTTTTAGAGCCCTTAGGTATTTACCTCCCATAATATTACCTATGCTATGGCTTGGGTTCCCCTTACCTAAGTCTACCTCTATACCTTTAACTCCCATTTATTTCTCTAGCGTCGGTCCAACCAGTATTATATTGCGGTAGATGGTTTTCCAGTACTCTTTTATGCTCTACTTTGGCTCCTTTCTCTCCCTTGCTGTTGTCTTTACTAGCCTCTTACGCGTCTCCCTTCCTTCTCTATATAGGCCTGGGCCCTAGCGCCGCACTATTCTTCTTCTACTTTCTCCACCTATTTTCCTAATATATCTTCCCTACTTTGGGGTTGTTGGTTCCTTCTCCTATAGGGCACCCTAGGGTCCCTCCATAGTTTATTTAGGCGTGTCTTAATATACTTTATAACGTTAGAGTTACGTTCCTTTTACACCCTTTGCATTGCATTGGCTTTAATATATAGTTATAGGGGGGGAATATTGGCTTCCTTTTTGAGCAGTGCTATAGCCGTTCGCTTATACCCACCTGTTATACTCCTAAGGTAAGCTGTTTAGACCTTTTAGAGTGGTTTAAGGAGTAATTTAGGGGGGCCTTTCTTAGTTTCTCTAGTGGCCTAAATGCTAGATCTATACGTTATGGTTGGCCGGACAACTGCTGTATATAGTAGGTATAACCTCTGGAAGCATGGACCCTATATAGAATTAACGATCCTAGATATGGCGATATACTATGCTTGGCCCTTATAGGCCGCTTGCGCTGTATATGCGCTCTACTAAAGCTTGCTATCTACCCACACTTCTAATACCCTTAGGCCTTAAACCAGTTAACCCCCAAAGCCTTAGATGTAGATTGTATGCTAAAGATCTGCAGATTGGTTACATTTTCTTATAAAATAGATTAGCTGGTATTTTTCTAGTGAGAATTGGACTCCATATCGTCTTACCCATTCTATATAGGTGTTATAGGCTTTCTCTAGTGTCCTATAGTTCTCTGCGGCTATTGGCCCATATATAATTAGGTTTATATTATTAATAAAGCCTATCCCCTAGGTCGCCCCTTCCTTAAAAGTGTTAAGTAGGTTGCTTATAAAGAAGAGGAAGAGTATAGGCGACAGAGGTAATCCTTATAGTATTCCTATTATAACTGCAATAGGGGGGCTCTAGTATCCGTTAAAGACCAGTAATGTTTCTTTCTAGCCTATAAATCCTTAAATAAATTAAATAATCTATTCTAGGAAGCCCTTTGCCCTAAGGATGTATAGGAGACGCTTATGGGGTATATTGTCGTAGGCGCCGCTAATATCTAGGCTAAGTATTAATACTATAAAGTCCTTTCGCATAGCCTATGCAGTTTTAATAGTAGCAGCGAGTAGTGTAAGTGCTAATAGCATTAAGCAATTCTTTCTTGCCCCTATTTAGCTTTGTAGTAGTAGGGCATATTCCTCTACCGTATCTACTATATAGTCCGCTATAACCTTTTCTAAGATCTTACTTAGGGTGTTTTCTAAGGCAATAGGGCGGTAGCTTCCTGGGATTAAGTAGTCTACTTTACCTTCTTTTTATAAGATAACCGTCGTTATAGATCTTCCAAGTTGTGGGTAGTAGCCTATTGCAAAGTATACTCTGGCTACGTCTGCAAGCCAAGGTGCTATAAGTGGTCTATAGGTCTTTAGGGCTTTGTTTAGGATCCTATCTGGTCCTAGTACTATATTATTTAAGAGGCGGCTGATAGTTCTGGCCATTTCTTTAGTTATTATATTGCTGTTGACCCTTAGGCAAGTTACCAGTATTTCACCGGTGATATTACTAAGGTCTACTGGAGCTGGTTAAGGGAAAAATCTTTTTGTAAGGATCTTTGCCTTCTTGTTATTGTTGCTTATAGCCTATAGTTCACCTACTCTTTGTAGGGGTAGTAGGTGTAGATCTTCTACTAGGCGTCCCGCCTTTTTCTTTACCTATTTTGCTATGGTCTAAAGGCCCTTGTTATAGGGGAGACTTAGGTTAGTAGTATGTTTGTTTATAAACTGTCTTTAGTTATTCCTTGCTTCTTTTCTTAGGGTATTCTTTAGCTGGTTTCTTATGTCTTTATATTGTCTTTTATCCTTAGAATTATGGCTGCTTGTGTATTTCCTTCTTGCTCGTCATTGGCCGGCTATAAGGGCCGCGTACTATGCGGACTATATATGTCACATATAGGGGCCTGGTTTTGAAACTAGGCAGTGCTCTTTTAGCCTACTTTTAATTACTGCCTAGATCCTTTTTAGTCTTTAATTAATTTCCTTAGGGGTAGCTAATAAGCCTTGCTTATTTGGTATTAGGTGGATTTCTTCTAGGTCTTAAAGTTGTTATTTAATTATATTAAGGAAGCTATCTATATTAAGCTTCCTTATTGCGTATCTTTTGCTATTTGGTTGCGCCTTAATGTCCAGATTTAGTTATATCTAGATAGGGATATAGTCTAAGGTAAGTGCCTATTCTTCTTTAGGGGAGCACTTTTTAAGTCTCTGGTATAGGTTTTCGTCCATAATTATAAGGTTAATTGTACTTTTGGCGGTGCCCCATTGCCATATAATTGCACTTAGGGGGGTAGCTAGCTTAAGGCCCCTGTTATCTATAGCTCTTAGTAGGCACTCTACCTGTTAATTGGCAGCAATATAGATACCCCCCTACCGTAGGTAGTGGAGGTTTATATCTCCTAATAGGATAGACTCCACGTGTTTAGTTTCTAGCAAGCTTATTATAGATATAATATTCTCTATCTATGCTACCCCTTCGACCCTAGGGTTATAGATATTAATAATTTGTACTAGTCCCCTATATATCTAGATAGTTATAACTGCAATATCTAGGTTAACTACCTACTATAACCATAAGGTAAGGCTGATATTTTTGCTAATTATAAAGCATACGCGTATAGCTACTTTTGGTTTATATAGGAGCTGGAATCCTTAGGGGCAGTATGTTGATTATATATAGGTATTATAATACGGCTCTTATATGGCAAGAATATAGTGTTTCTCTAGGTCTAGACTATCTAGTAGGGGCCTTACTAGACGGTGGTTCGTATTGCCGCAGTTATACTGTATAATGGTCAAGTAGCAGACCCTTAGTGGGGGTCCTTCGCCTCTCCTTTACTCCTCGCTTCTTCTATTTCTACTTTCTCTAAAATGTTTAGAATTTCTGTCTCCTATATTTGCTCCCTAGCCACTACTTATTTTATATAGAGCTTTTTATTCCTATATCTTATGTTCCTACTAGCCTTTCTAAATCTAAGTCTATTATTGCCTCCGGTTCTTCCCCCGTTCTTACTAGTTAGCTATATATCCCTTATAAGCCAGCTATATATATTATATTTGCCGCGTTAAATCTAATTCTTAATTATCCCGGCCTTAAACTTACTGTAGCCATCTATGGGGGTCTTCCTACTGGGCGTCCTCTCCCTTATGTCCTATATGTCCCTTATATCCCTATTTGGTCTGGTGATATCGCGCAGCGTTACTTTTGGCCTATTAAGGCTTGGGATAGCTGGCTTAGCCCCCTAGTATTAAAGGTAGGAAATACTGGGAAGACACCTATATCCCCCTAGCTTATCGCCTGTTATTTCCATTTATATAACCTAGCGTATAGTTGTTCCCATAGCTATTAAGCCCTTTCCTTCCGTCTTCTATATTTAATGCAGTCTTCTCTCTCCCACGCCTTATATGTGCTTTGGTAATAGTTCGCGCATTTTATTTGGTCTTAATTTATATATTGTCTTATATTATAGGGGCCTGCATAGTTGTCACGAAGTTCGTGTAGAGGGGTTCATTGATAAAATGGGTTGATAGATTAATAATCTTGACTTAATCGTTGATTAATGTCGATATTCGTTGACCTAGGGCCCCTGGGGCTCTAAAGAGATTTACAATACACGTGCCCTATGCACGTGACTCATGCACGTGTCCCACGCCTTAGAGAATACAGATTATCTAACACACCCCCTTAGCTTCAAGCTCTTTAAGGTTAAAGCTAACCACCTTCTCGTGCCCGTTAATGCGTTAATTGAACCATAATCTTATCTGAATCCTTCCTTCTCGTCCTAATCTTCTCCCTTAGGTCCTCCAGTTACTTCTCCTTATCTAGCCGCTCCTTAATACCCACCATTCCGATTATATTAACAAAGCTTTAAAACCTCTGCTTGGGCAGGGCCTTCATAAGTCCATTAGCAATCATCTCCTTCGTTACTATCTATTGAAATCATACTCGTCTCTTTACGTATTCCTGACGTAGCCAGTGTCGATGGATGTCAACATGTCGGAGCTTCGTGATTAGCTTTGCCGTGTCTTCTATAATTAGTCAGAGCGTCTGCGTGTTATCGCATTTGATAATTAAGGGCTCGTTTAGTTGCTTTAAATATACTACTAGTAAAGATAGCTTCTTTTACTGTCTAAGATAGGGCTAACAACTCGGCTTCTGTGCTCGACGTAGTCACCATATCCTGCTTATTTGCTCTCTATGCGATCGGTCCTCTACCGTCTCTTCCGTCGTCTCGACCTTTATCGCGTATTCCTTTGTCTCTCCCTCTACCGTTCGTTCCTTCCTTATCTCCTCCATAGTAGATTGCTCTGCTCCTCGTGCCATACAGGTACTGGAATACTCTAACATAGCATTATAAAAGCTGCTTCTCTTAGTAGGGATATAGGACGGACTAGTAGGTCTATATCAGGGGACGGACGCGTCAGACGGATTAATCGGTGATTGGTAGGGAGGAGTTCAGATTCTGCTATAGAAGTGTCTAGAAGACGCCCTATAAGATCTGTCTTATACTGGTTAGCTATCTTCTCAATATAGGCTTCCTGGGATAGCCACAGGAGCCTCTAGCTATAATTGCGTAGCACGTGGATTCCTAGGAACTATTTTAGCTCGCCAAGGGTACTTATCTAGTATTCCTTGCTTAGCTCCTTAATTACTTCTTAAGCTTTCTTATCTATCTTTTGGTAGCAGAAGACAATATCATTAACAGACGACTTCATTGAGATCGTAATGGACAAACGCGTTAACTGCATCTATGTCGTCTCTAGGTCGAATTTCGCGGGAATGGCCATTAGGGTCCGGTATGTCGTACTCGCCAATGCAGTAGCTCTCATAGGTAGGTCTTAATAAGCTAAGGGTCTGCTGTCCCTTTACGTGCTTTTTCAATAATTACACCCCCTGAGCGTTTGGCGGTACTGTTCTAAGCTTAGGTGTGGCGCCGAAGGCTTAAATATAATCCCTTAGCGCTTCCTTAAGGTTGTCTAGTCAACATAGAGGTTAAGATAGGGTTTATCAATATTCTAATCCGAGAACCTTCGTAAGACCTCATAGGTCCTAGATGACCTAGACGCAAATGCCGTAGTTATACATCACCTTTCGCATCTGGGTAAATGTCTCTTGACGATACTCTGCGCTTCCATTGGCGGTGTAGCAGTCGGCTTATATTAAACGCTGATAGACTCCCTAGTCGGACGTATTTAATAGTCTATTGTCCGTAACGTTCTTCCATTTAACATAGGATTGTGTCATCCTTTATTATCCTAGTAGTACCCTCATTTTCAAAGTAGACGGAACGACATTTCATCTTATCGTTGTTAAGCTTTATCTTCTTGTTCACGTCTGATTTTAGCAACTAGATTAGCAAGATCCTTATTCTATTCTACCTTCCTTAGTGCCTTTTCAATATAAGCATCTCCGATCATAACTCCTACAGGTCTCTTATCTTCAAATAAACACTAATAGTCCCAAATGGAGTGTCCTTGTATTCCGCACGCTAGGCACTTAGGTGTTGGCTTCTTATAAGACGTCTCCTTATCCACTAGTGTCCTGGCTCTCTTTAAGCGGCTCTTACGTACTAAGGCCTTTCCTCTTTATAAACCTTTAGTAGTATCAGAGTGATCCTTAATAGCTTACTCTACGAAGTCTGTGTTAAAGGTACTTCCTCTTATAGTAGCATTGGCTTACTCTAAGGGTCTTCTAAGTCCTTCTTACAGCTCCTTTACTACTCTGCGGTATTCGGAAGATCTCGACTTCTGCGGGTCATTTAACTCGGTAGTATACTTCATACAGTAGGCATCGCTGAAAGGTCGAATAACGTCTGCTAAATTTTAAAGCCAGATTCTATTAGATATTTAAGGGATCTTATACTTCTCTCCTAGGGCCATTATATATTCCCATTAATCTAACCACTGATTCAATTTTAACAAGTGTTTGAACCCCTTAAGGGCTTCTGTATACTAGTGTTATACCTTCTTCCTAACGAACGATGAGGTAGGTTCTATGTTCTCTTTCAGCCAGAATAGCCATTCTTTAATAGTTAAGGAAGGGTTAAGCAGTAGCTTCTTCTAAGTTGATACTGTAGACGTAATCTAGGTGCGGATCTGTTAAAGATAATCTTCCTGTCTTAGGAAATACTTCATGTCCTAGTTATAGTATCGTCTGCTGTTCTCGTACGCTCTCTGTTGATTCGTCGAGAGCTGTGCATATAAGGTTGCATTCTCGTTAAAATCTGTGACCTTTAGATAAGGTGGTTTTTTAAGTAGACCTTCTTGAGGTGCTTCTGTGGCTGGGTCAACGTGGGCCCAAATTTGCTGATCCACGACGGCTCGGAGTTGCCATAGCCATTGTTCCCAGTCTTCTGGCTTATTGAGGATGATCGTAGTCAACGAACTTGATATCGGTGGAGTCATTTTGACTAATAGGCAAAGGAGGAATTGAGATGGTATTTTGTCATCAGGATCGTCCTATCGTTAGGATCGTCCTTGTCGTCAGATTGAGGTAGAATCTCGTAGAATCTCGTCGAAGACTCGTCTTGTGACAATTGAGGTAGGATTTCTGTCAGAGTCTACGTCTTGACGATAAGGTGTCAGAGTCTGACGATAAGGTAGAATTTCTTTAAATGATTAAATAATAGCTAAATAGCTTCTTGAGTCGGCGGACCGGGCTTATAACTGTCACGAAGTTCGTATAGAGGGGTTCATTAATAAAATGGGTTAATAGATTAATGATCTTGACTTAATTATTGATTAATGTCAATATTCGTTAACCTAGGGCCCCTGGGGCTCTAAAGAGATTTACAATGCACGTGCCCCATGCACGTAACTCATGCACGTGTCCCACGCCTTAGAGAATACAGATTATCTAACAATAGTAGCCACAGCACACCTATGCTGTGCATGTGGATTAGGTGTGTCCCTATTATATATAGCAATAACATTATTCTAGGCATAGTCTGTAGTTATAGAGCCTTATATTGTATATAAAGCCATTTATAATTATTCCTTTTTAGATAAGGAGTTTTTGCATTCCTAGTGTATATACGCTAACAATAAGGGAGCTATGCGTTTATTTGTTATTTCCCTAGCAAGTCTCTAGCGCCCCTTATATCCTCTTATTATTCTCATTATATACTTAGTTTATATTTTCCTATTAAAGCTATTAGATCCAGGTAATTATAAGTCCTAGTATAAGGCGTTTCGTTTATTTTACTATCTCCTATATAGTTGCTATATTGTCCGCCTAGCGTCCCCTTTCTACCCTAAGGCTTATAGGAACCGATAGGACTTTAACTAGGTAATCTTTATAAAGCA
>Ga0307507_10005863_pt1 | contig 19584 bp, 15 predicted proteins | sample 7_EM_MG_FD_207223 | JGI IMG/M metagenome (GOLD analysis project Ga0307507, IMG submission 207223) | Populus trichocarpa ectomycorrhiza microbial communities from riparian zone in the Pacific Northwest, United States - 7_EM | ecosystem: Host-associated > Plants > Roots > Unclassified | place...
ACTCCACCTGCTTAACTGACCGCACCCCCGCTTCGCCGCTCACCCGGATCCGGGTGAGCGGCGAAGCGGCGAACGATTGACGGCGGCTTGTGGAGCGCCAATGATTAACCATGAGTTAACACACTGACGGGAGGAACCTTGGACTCGGCCCCGTCGGCATCACAGGCCCAGGTCATCAAGGTCTTCGTCGTCGACGACCACTCGATCGTCCGGCACGGTCGTGCCTCGTATCTCAACGTCACGAGCGATATCGAGGTGGTCGGCGAGGCCGCGGACGGCGCAGAGGCTGTCGCGGGCGTCGCGGGTCTGATCGCGGCGGGACGGGCGCCCGATGTGGCGCTCGTTGATCTGGTGATGCCGGGGTTGGACGGGATCGGTGTCGCGCAGGCCCTGCACGAGCTGCCCGAGCGGCCGCGGGTGATGATCCTGAGCAGCTACGGCGACGTCGAACACCTGCGATCCGCGCTGCGTACCGGCGTGTCCGGATACGTACTCAAGTCCGCCTCCGCCGAGGCGATCGCGCAGGCCGTACGCGAAGTGCACTCCGGCAGGTTCTACCTGGATCCCACGCTGTCGCAGAGCCTGAGCGGTGCGGTCTCGCCGACGGGCACGGCCGTCTCGCTGACGCCGCGTGAACGCGAGGTCGTCGCGCTGGTCGCCAAGGGCAGGTCGAACAAGGACATCGCCGCCCGCGGCTCCGGGCTGTGGATCGGCACAGGAGGCGACGCCGTGGCCTTGGCGGAGCGCGCCAAACGCGCCGGGATCCGGCTCGCTGTCGGCCCACGTTTCTCCGTGTACGGCGGGCGGCGCTCTCATCTGCGCCGTCCCATCTGGCACAACATTTCTGCGTACCGCGCTGGTCGCGTTGAACCGCCGGCCTTGAACCTGCATCTCACAGGATCGCCGAGCCGCGGGCGGCGGGAGCCCGGCGACCGCCGGGCTCCCGCCTTCACTTCCTGTGCGTGGCGCGTGCCGTGCTACGAAGAGACCAGAACCAGGGACCACAGCTGGGAGGTGGCGCCGGTGTACGCCTGCTGGACGATCTGTGCGCCGTCGCTGGTCGATGCGCCGGAGACGGTGAGGGCGAGTCCGGAATTGCGGTTGACCAGTTCGTAGTACGAGCCGACAGCGACCAGCTGCCATTGCTGGTCGTAGCTGGCGTTCTGGACCCACTGCACGGCGTTCGCGCCGCTGGCGGTGCTGGCCTGCCAGATGCCCAGTGCACGGCCGCTGTTCTCGTCGAGCAGGGTGTCGTAGCCGTTGCCGAGGCTTGTCACATGCCACAGCTGGTCGGTCGATGTGTTCGTAGTCCATTGCACGACGTTCGTCCCGTCGAGCAGGGACGCTCCGAACACGCCCAGGCTCTTGCCGCTGTTCTCGTTGACGAGCCGGTAGTACGCGCCGACGGAGTTGCCGAAGTCGATGTCCGCATACGAGATCGTGGTCGTGCCGCCGACGATCTCGACGCGGCCGGTCGCCGGGATGTAGGTCAGGCTGCGGCTGTAGGAAGAGGCCATCGTCGTGTGCTGTTGCGTCCACGCGCCGGTGCTGCTGCCACTCGCGTTCGTCCACACGTCGCCGCTGCCCGCGGCGTTGTAGAGGATGCGGCCGTTGGGCAGGCGCAGCAACACGGGACTGCCGCCCTGGGACAAGGCACTGGAGCCGGAGGTGACGGACAGTGAGTTGATGCCGGTGCCCGCCGTGCCGCCGACCTGGAAGAAGTGCAGCGGGTCGCTGGCAATCTTGTACCGGACGTTGGCGCCGCCGCCCCAGTACTCGAAGGTCATCATCCACTGGCCGTCGCTGGTCTGCACGACGTTGGTCATGCCGGGTCGACCGCCGCCGATCTCGGTGTATCCGGAGGAGTTGGTGATCGTGGTGCCGGAGACGTCGACGACCGGGCTGCTCCACGCGTCCGAGCTGACGCCGTCCCAGGTGCGGTGCGCGAGGATTTGCGTGTCGGGGTCCGGCGTCGTGGCGTTGTTCGGGTCGAGGGTGGGGATGCCGGTCGTCGCGTTATAGCCGGTGTAGTCGTTCTCGTCGGAGTAGTAGGCGACCAACTGGTTGTTGTATACCAGCAGGTACGGCTCCCATACCGGGTCGTTCTGCTTGTACGTGTTCTCGGTGGCCGGGTAGCTGTAGCCGTTCGACCAACTGCCCGTGGTGATGACGTTCACCACACTCCATGTGGCACCGGAATCGGTGCTCGCGTACAGCGCGATCGCGGTGTTGCCGCGGTCGCCGTCGTGGGTGGGCTGGTAGCTGGAGTTGCCCGCCTTGTTGTCCAGGTAGTTGTAGTCGTCGCCGGACACGACGCTGGCCATCATCAGCGTGCCGGAGGCGAGGTTCCCGACCGCCTGCGGCAGCACGTACAGGTACGGGTTGGTCCAGTTGCTGACGTACGCCGCGTAAGCAGGGTTCGATGATGCGTACGCCGGTGCCTAGACGTCGGCCAGGTGCGCCCAGGTGGTTCCGTTGTCGTCGCTCTTGTAGATCGGGATCGTCTGGCCGTCGGCGGAGCCCGAGGCCGCGACCGTCGACTTCTCGAAGGCCGCGACGAGCCGTCCGCTCGGCAGAACCGCCGTCTTCGGGTACAGGACGCAGTTGGTCAGCGCCTTCGTGCAGGCCGAGCCGCTCGGCAGCGAGTACAAGGTGCCGGGGGTCGGGCTGGACGCGTGCGCGGGCGCCGCGAGCGTCCACAGCGCCGCGGCCGTGGCCAGAACCGCGCCGGCAGCCCTGCGGAACCTTATTCGTGTGCACTTCATTGTGCCTCCTGAAGGGATGGTGAAATCGGAACTCCAAGGCCGATGCGAAAAGAGTTCAGAACACCGAACATTCCATCGGCCTGGCAATAGACGAAAAGCTAGACGACGAAAGATTGCCTAGCAATACATAGTTACGCAAGGGTTTCGAAGGCTATTCGCTGCCGACGTTTCGGCCTTCACCCCGCGGCGGCAAATGCCGCGGTACTCCGAATCGCTTCATACCTGAGTCGTCGTGATCGGCGTGCTCATAACGCGTGTGTGGTCCACGAACCGGACCTCACCGTCCAGAGTCACCTCGGCGGCTCGACCCGGATCAGCGGCCGACTGCGCCACGGTGAGCAGGATGCGGCCGGGTTCGACGCGGCGGCGCAGGTCGCGTCCCGTGAAGCTGGTCAGGTCCGCGGCGACCTCGAACTCGACGAAGGCCGCCTCCCCCGCAGCGAGGTCGACGCGTGCGAAGCCGATCAGCTGACGCACCGGGCGGGTGACCGAAGCCACCGGATCGGTCAGATAGAGCTGGGGAACGGCGATGCCCGGCCGGAATCCGGTATTGGCTACTTTCGCGCGTACCGTCGTGACGCCGTCGGTGCCGATCACCGACTTTGACACACCGACCTCGTCGATTCGGAACGTCGTGTAGGCAAGTCCGTGTCCGAACGCGAAGGCGGGCGTGGGGTCGATGTTGCTCACGCCGTCGCTCTTGAGTGCGAGCGGCGGCGCCAGATATGTGCCCGGTTGGCTCGCGCTGTCGCCTGGGATCTGCACGGGAAGGCGGCCCGACGGCGATATCCGTCCGGACAGCACGCCCGCGATCGCCGCCGCGCCGTCCTGTCCGGGAAAGAAGGCCTGCACTGCGGCCGCCGCTTTCCTGGCGTACCGTCCGATCGCGTAGGGGCGGCCCGAGATGACGACGAGCACGGCGTTGCGCGCCGCGCCGAGCACGGCGTCGGCCAGTTCGCCCTGGACGCCCGGCAGGTCGAGGGTCGCCACGTCGCAGCCCTCTCCGGATGTGCCGTGTCCGAACATGCCGGAGCGGTCGCCGACGACCAGGATGGTCAGCTCGGCCGACTCTGCAGCGGCCACGGCGTCCGCGATCCCGCTGCGATCCTCGCCGGTGACCTGACAGCCCGCCACATGCCACACGTCGCTGTTCGGGAACTCCTTGCGCAGCCCGTCGAGCACGGTCGGCGCTTCGACGCCCAGGGCCAGGTCCGGGTGGTGCGGCAGGACGTGGTTGGGGAAGGAGTAGCAGCCGAACAGACACTGGGCCTCGTCTGCTGCGGGCCCGATGACGGCGATGGTCGTGGGAGCACCTTTTGGCGAATTCCGGGAGCCGGTGAGCGGTAGCACTCCCGCGCTGTTGTCGAGCAGCACGACGGACTGTTCGGCCATGCGGCGGGCGATGTCCCGGTTGTCCGGCGCGTCGAAGTCGACAGGGTTCTGGTACTGCCGGGGGTGCCAGTCCTGGTCGAGCAGCCCGAGCTGTGCCTTCTGGGTGAGCACCCGCAGGACGGCGCGGTCGAGCAGGTCGGCCGACACCGTTCCCGCCTGCACCATCTGGTGGAGGAGTTCGCCGTAGCCGGAGGTGTTGGGCAGTTCGACGTCGATGCCGGCGTGCAGGGCGGTGCGGGCCGCACCCGGCACGTCGGCGGCGATGTTGTGCAGCGAGGCCAGGAACGCGATGGACCAGTAGTCGGAGACGACGGTGCCCTCGAAGCCCCAGCCGTCGCGCAGTACGCGGGTGAGCAGTTCCTCGTCCGAGCCGGCCGGGACGCCGTCGATCTCGTTGTAGGCGTTCATCACCGAGCCGACCGGGCCGTGCACGACGGCCCGCTCGAACGGCGGCAGGATCACATCGGCCAGTTCGCGCGGGCCGAGCGCCGCCGGGGCATGGTTGCGCGCCGAGCGCGAGGCCGAGTACCCGGCGAAGTGCTTGACGGTGGCCACGACGTCGCTGGATTGCAGGCCTCGGACATAGGCCAGTCCGAGCTCGGAGACCAGGTACGGGTCCTCCCCCATCGTCTCCTCGACCCGGCCCCAGCGGTAGTCGCGCACCACGTCGAGCACCGGCGCCAGGCCCTGGTGCACGCCGACGGCCGCCATGTCCGCGCCGATGGCCGCCGCCATCCGCCGCACCAGTCCCGGGTCCCAGGTCGCGGCCCAGGCCAGCGCGGTCGGGTACACGGTGGCGCCCCAGGTGGTGAAGCCGGTCAGGCACTCCTCGTGCGCGACGGCAGGGATGCCGAAGCGGTTCGCGGCTACGACCCGTTCCTGCAGCGCGGCCAGCCGTTCGCGGCCTGCTTCAGCGGTTACGGGGGCGGTGCCGAATACGCGAGTCAGTTGGCCGAGACCGTCGATGATCGCCTCTTCGAAGGTCTCGGCGTCGCGGAAGGTCTCCTGCATGGGCGCCACATCGCCGGCGGTGTCGTGGCCGGGCCAGGAGCTGCCGAGCTGCCGCGCCTTCTCGGACGGCGTCATGGCGTCGAGCAGGAGCCGAGCCCGCTCGTCCGCCGGCAGGCCGGGGTCGTTCCAGAGCCCGGTCTTCGGGCGCTCGTCGCTGAGGGTCACGATGAGTTCCATTTCTTCTTCATTTGCCGCCGACGCCCATCAGGCCATTGACGAGAGACCGTCGGGCGAACAGGTACACCGCGAGGATCGGGATCGCGGACATGAGCACCGCGGCCAGCAGCGCCGGGACGTTCGCGCCGTATTCGGACACGAAGTTGTACAGGCCGAGGGTGGCCAGTTTGGTGCCCTCCGACTGGGTCATGATCAGCGGGAACAGGAAGCCGTTCCACGCCTGGAGCGCCGCGAACACCCCGGCGGTGGCGATGCCCGAGCGGGAGAGCGGGACGACCAGCTCTCGCAGCACCCGGCGCGGCGCGGCCCCGTCCAGAGCCATCGCCTCGTACAGGTCACCGGAGATCTCCCGCATCCCGCCGCTGATCACCAGCACGCTGACAGGCATCGAGAACGCCGCGGTCGGCAGGATCACGCCCCAGAGCGTGTCGTAGAGCCCGAGCTTGTTCACGATGAGGAACAGCGGGATGATCACCGCCTGCGACGGGATCGCCAGGCCGAGAAGGAACAGCCGGAAGACGCCCCGGTTGATCCAGCCGCGGCCGCGCACCACCGCGTAGCTGATGGGCACGCAGAGCGCCAGCACGATGGCGACGGTGGCCGCTGCGACCAGGATCGTGTTCCACAGGTACCCAAGGAAGCCACTGCGCACCACCGTCAACACATTGTCGAATGTGAGCGAGGAGGGCAGGCCGAGCGGTCCACCGTCCGTGTAGCTCGTCTGCGGCTGCGCGGCCGTGTTCAGCAGTGCGTACAGCGGCACGCCGATGACCGCCAGCCAGACCAGCGCGGCGAATCCGGCCAGATAGTTCGGACGGTTTCTCACATCCCCTCCAAGGTGCCGGTCATCCGCTGGTAGCCGGTGAGCTTGACCAGCAGCAGCGACGCGCCGGTGGCCAGCAGCAGCAGGAAGGTCGCGATCGCGCTGGCGTAGCCGAAGTCGTAGGTCATGAACGCGGTCTGATACATCTGGAAGGGCAGGGTCGTGGTGTCGGTGCCGGGTCCGCCGTTGGTCAGCAGCAGCACGATGTCGAACGCGGTCAGGCCGCCGACCACCATGAACGTGGTCGAGGTGACCATCGTGTTGCGCAGCTGCGGCAGCGTGATCGAGAAGAACGCCCGCACCCGCCCCGCCCCGTCGATCTCGGCCGCCTCGTACAGGCTCTTCGGAATGGTGCGCGCCGCGCCCTGGTACAGCAGCGTGTGGAACGGGATGAACTGCCAACTGGTCACCGCGACCAGCGCCGCGATCGAGCCCTCCTGGCTGCCCAGCACGTTGGCGTTTCCGCCGAACAGCCAGGAGATCTTCGCCGGCAGCCCGAAGTTCGGGTCGAGCAACTGGCGCCACATCACCGCGGTGGCGGCCGTGGACAGCAGCAGCGGCAGGAAGAACACCGCGGACAGGACCGCGCGGTTGCGCTGATAGCCGGCCGACCAGACCCCGAGCAGGATGCTGATCGGGGCCTGGACCGCGATGTTGCCGAGCATCAGCACACCCGTGATCACGGTGGCCTGCACCACCTGGCCGTCGCCGAAGAACCGGGTCCAGTTGCGCAGCCCGATGAACTGAGGGCTGCTCAGCCCGTCCCAGTGGCTCAGCGACAGGTACACCACCCCGGCCATCGGAACGAGGGCGAAGACCGCGAAGAACAGCAGCCCGGGGACCGCCCAGGCCACACCGGGCCGCCCGCCCGAGGGAGCGGCGCGACGGACCGCGGAGGCCGGGCGCTCGACGCGAACGCCGGTGAGGGAGGCCATGTGACCTGCCCCTTTCTAGCTCTGGATCGCGAGGACGGCGCTGACGAACTGCTGGGGCGAGGACTGGCCGTTGAACAGCTTCTGGATCGCGGTGAGCATCGGGGTGGCCAGGGTCGAGCCGAGCGCCTGGTCCCAGGACTGGGTGAAGGCGGGCGCCTTGGAGACCAGGTCGAACTGGAAGTTCGCATAGGCAGGGTCGCTCGCGGCCGACAGCGCCTGCTGGGCGGTCGTGGTCACCGGAATCTCGCCCATCTTCACCAGGCCCTGCACGTACGCGTCGCTGTACGTGGACTTGAGGAAGTCGGCCGCGGTGGTGCGTGCGGCCGCAGTGGTCATCGAGATGTAGTTGGTGGGGTTGCCCACGACGTTCGCGATATCGCCCTTGCCGCCCTCGACCGAGGGGAACGCGACATAGCCCAGGTCGTTCGCGGCGAAGGCCGGGTCGATGCCCGCGAGCGTCGCGTAGTCCCAGGAGCCCATCAGCTGCATCGCGGCGCGGCCGGTGGCCACCAGCGTCGAGGTGCCGCCCGCGCCGTAGTTCACCGAGCCGAACTTGTCGCCGAAGGCACCGCTACTGATCAGCTCGGTGATCATCTCGGCGGCCTGCAGCACCGCCGGATCCTTCCACTGCGACCAGTCGCCGGCCGCCAGCTTCTGGAACAGGCCCGGCCCGGCCACCCGGTCGACCAGGTACTCGACCCACATCAGCTCGGTCCAGGACGAGGTGCCGCTCCCGGCAAGAGCGAACGGCGTGATCCCCTTCGCCTTGAACGTCTTGACCAGCGCGGTCAGCTCGCTCCAGGTGGTCGGCGGCTGCACCCCGGCGGCCGTGAACAGCTTCTTGTTGTAGAAGACGAACACCGGCTGGGTGCCGCGGCACGGCACACCGACGAACTTGCCGTCCACGATCCCGGCTTGCAGCGGGGAGGCCAGGAAGTGCGTCTTGAGCGCGGGGTCGAGTTCGACCAGCTTGCCGGCCTTGACGTAGTCGCCCAGACTGCCGCCGCCCCAGCTGAAGAACAGGCCGGGCATCGCCGAGGAGCCCATCGCGGTGCGGATCTTGTCCAGGTAACCCGCGGTGGCGATGGTCGAGAGCGTCACTTTTCCGGGGCCGCTCGCGTTGAACGCCGTCACCTCGGCCTGCTGCACCGTGTTGGTCGGGTCCACCAGCGTCCAGAACGAGACGTCGCCGGTGGAGGAACCCCCTGCCGCGGCGGAGCTACCGGAGGACTTGCAGGCGGCCGCGGTGGCCATCAGGGCGGCGCCGCCGCCGATCGTGGCGAGCACCTGCCTTCTGGACATGCTGTTCATCGTTGAACACCTTTCGACTCGGCACGTGGACCGCCGGGGTGAGCAGTCACCCGGCGGGGTGAGCGACCGTCACGCTAGGCCGCACGCCGCCGCGGCGACAAGGAGTTGACCACTACTGGTTTCGAAAGACTTTCGGGTTCACTCGATTGGCCCCGAGCGGCACTACCGGGCGGCAACGCCGCACACGTGTCGAAACGACTGGCATCCGACGCGCCTCCGAAAGCCTTTCGAGAACCACTGAGCAGGCGCAGTTAGGCTCCCTGCGACAGATCCGGGCCGCCGCCGTCTGCGCGCTGAGAGGAGCTAGACCGTGCCTGTGCACTCGATCTACGACGATGCGCCGGCCACGCGCTGGGAGGACGCTTTCCTGGCGGGCAACGGCGAGTTCGGGATCATGGTCTTCGGCGACCCCTACCACGAGCAGATCGTGCACACTCACCATCGGTACGTCCTGCCCAACGGCTCGGTCGGGCTGCGGCCGCCTGATGTGGCCGAGCGGCTTGAGCAGGTGAGAGACCTGATCATGAGCGGCGAGCCGCTGCGGGCGCAGCGCGTTTTCTCTGACGGCCGCACGCTCGCGTGGACGCAGCCGTTCCATCCCGGTCACGTACTTCAGCTGGACACCGTCGGAAGCACTTCAGCAGGCGATGACGCCGCGAACGGCTCCTTCCCACCCGCCGAGACATCTGACTATCGCCGCACCACCTGCTACTCGACGGGTGAGGTGACGACCGTCTGGACCGGCCCGGGCGGGCGGTTCGTCCGGCGCGCGATCGTCTCACGCGCCGATGCCGTGGCGGTCGTCGATGTCACCGGACCGGACCTGGACCTGGAGGTCCGGTTGAGCCTGGACCTGCCAGGGCGCCCTCCATCGGTCATTGCCGAGACGCGTGCCTGGAGCGAAGGCGACCGGGAAACCGGTGACCGGCACGCCGGGCAGGATGCACTGGAAGCCTGGCTCTCAGCCACCGGGAGCTATACCCCCCGCCCGGGAGGGCCAGGCTTCCTCGGCGTCACCCGGTTGCTCGTCGAAGGCGGGCGTGTCGACGTTCACGACGGCGTCGTCCATGTGTACGGGGCGCAACGCATGACGCTGCTCACGCGCATGGACCGCTCGATCGTCGCAGCCCCGAATACTGAAAGCCTGTGCACGTCATTGGCTTCGCTGCCGACGGACTACGACGTTCTGCTCGCGCGCCACACGGATCTGCACACCCCGCTCTACCAGGCCGCCGAGTTCGATCTCGGCGCTTGCGGGATCGAACGCGGCCTGCCCGTTGCCGAACTTCTCGCCCGCTCACGCGCCCAGGCCGACTCCGGCGAGCTCGACCCGGCGCTCGCCGAAGCAATGTTCCACAGCGGCCGCTACCTGTTGCTGAGCTCGAGCGGTGTGCTGCCTCCTCGGCTGACCGGGGTCTGGCTCGGCGCTTGGGGCGCCGCTTGGTCCGGAGACTTCACCACCGATGCGAACATCAACCTTCAGATGGCTGCCGCGTCGCTGACCGGAATGCCGGAGCTGATCGAGCCGTACGCAGCGCTGATCGCCGACCAGATCGAGGACTGGCGTACCAACGCCCGCACCATCTATGGAATGCGCGGCATCCTCGCCCCCAGCCGCACCGACGGCGAGCACGGACTGCTCTTCCACCTCGACGACGATTGGCCCTGGGCGATGTGGGTGGCCGGCGCGGACTGGCTGCTGTGCCCGTTGCATGAGTACTGGCAGGTCACCGGCAACGACGCGTTCCTCTCCGAACGCTTGGCTCCATGGCTGGGCGAGGCGGCGCGCTTCTTCGAGGACTTCCTCACCCGCCGCGACGGCGACGGTCGCCTCGTGCTCGTCCCCTCCTACTCCCCCGAAGTCGGACCGGAAAATGCGCGCGGCGTGGCCGGCGTCAACGCCACGATGGATCTCGCCGCGGCCCGCCACGCGCTCATTACGGCGGCAGAGGCGTACACATATCTGGGTATTGAGCCGGAGTCGGTCGCACGCTGGCGCGAGCTGGCCGCCGACCTGCCGCCCTACCGTCTCGACGCGATGGGAGCGCTGGCGGAATGGGCGTGGCCCGGCCTGGACACCGCCGAGAACCACCGGCATGTCAGCCACCTCTACCCCGTGTGGCCGCTGCACGACATCACGCCCGATGAAACGCCCGAACTGGCGGCAGCAGCGCGTACCGCCCTGCTGCGGCGTGGCGATGAAAACTACTCCGCGCACGGCAGCCTGCACCGCGCTCTGTGCGCGGCACGACTCAAGGACACCGCCACCGCGCGCGCGAACCTGCTCAAGATCCTCGGCCGCGACATGATCTTCCGTTCCCTGATGACCTCGCACAACCCCGGCCTCGAGACGTACAACGCGGACGCCGCTCACGCCTTGCCCGCCGTCATCGCCGAACTGCTCGCCGACTCGCGGCCGGGCATGATCGAACTGCTTCCCGCACTGCCCGAGGAGTGGCTGTGCGGCACCGTGCGCGGCCTGCGCACGCGCACCGGCGCCACGCTGGACAAGCTGCACTGGGACCAGACCGAGGGCGTTGTACACGCAGTGGTGACCTCGCCGCACGAACAAACGGTCACGCTCGTGTGCCGCGCAGCGCACGAGCCCGCCGACCGACGGCGCGACGTGCACCTGCCCGCACATGAGCCGATCACCGTCGCCGTACGGATCTAGCGAGCAGTGAATTTACTCGTCGTCCTGGGTATAGCCAGCGGCACTCGCCCGCACGAATTCCAACAGGGTCTCGATCAGCACCTGCGCCGCCTTGGGGGGTTCCAGGCCCCGCCGACGCGCCAGCAGGACCTGCGATACAGGCCCGGGTCGGCGACAGGCGTGGCCGTGAAGCGATTGCGCACCACCATGTTGGGCGCGATATCAGCTTGGTTCGCGCGCTCCCTTCGTCGTACGTCTTGACCAGTGCGAATAAAGCTAGCGAGAGACGTATAACTTCGGCATAACCACATCGCGCATACTGCCTGTTCGTTAGCAGGGCGTACGCAACCAATGCGGTTGTAGTTGGACCAGTTTTAGCGTCGAACGGTCAAAACACCGCTAACGTGACGGGTTTATCCGCTCCTCAAGCTGCCGGGTTCAGGGCGAGCGCCGCTGCCGGTTCGGGGATGCGTGCGTTCAGTGTGGATTCGCTGTCACGCTCCTCGACAAGCTAAGACATTGCTGCCGCGTCGCGAGGCGCGGCGGTCGAGGAGCGCAGCACAAGCTTCGTGGCCAGCTCGATGCGCGAGGAGGCGGGAGGGCGGCCCTCCGCGAGCTGCACCAGCACGCGGGTGGCCTCGTGCCCGAGTTCCTCGAACGGTTGGCGCACCGCGCTGAGCGGCGGGCAGGCCATCGCCGCGACCAGCGAGTCGTCGAAGGACATCACCGCCAGGTCCCCGGGCACGCTCAGCCCGAGCTGGCGGGACGCCTCCAGCACCCCCATGGCCTGCGCGTCACTGGCCGCGAACAGCGCGGTGGGCCGGTCGGTGGCGCGCAGCACGCGCAGGCTGGCGTGCAGGGCCTCGTCGAAGTCGAAGTCCGTGGAGCGCACGATCGCCGGGTCGAACGCGATCCCGGCCTCCTCCAGCGCGGCCCGGTACCCGTGCAGCCGGGCGGCCCCCGCCGGGGCGTGCGCGCGTCCGGCGATCATGCCGACCCGGGTGTGCCCGAGGCCGAGGAGGTACTGCACCGCCTCCTTGGCCCCGCTCCAGTTCGTCACCCCGATGCATGGGATATCCAGCGTCGGCGTGCTGAGCGGGTCGATCAGGACCACGGGCAGCCGCTGCTCGACGATGTGGCGCTGGTCCTCTTCGGTGAGCATCGAGATGACCACGATCAGTCCGAGCGCGCCGAGGTCCACGCACTCCTGGAGCCAGTGCGAGATCGGCCGGATGCCCGTGGTCCCGGTCACCACGTCCACGCCGATCAGGTCGGCCGCGTCGACGATCCCGCGGACCACCTCGAGCGTGTACGGCCCGGACAGGTCCCGGAAGACGGCCACCATCTGCCGCGCCACGGCCGGGTCACTATCCCAGGGCCGCACGTAGCCGCGCTGCGTGAGCAGCTCTTCGACGCGCTCGCGCGTGGCCGGGCTCACGTCGTGGCGACGGTGCACCACTTTGGACACGGTGCTGAGCGAGACGCCCGCCTCGGCGGCGACGTCCGTCAGCATGCCGTACTGCGCATCCAGGTGCGCCTTGTCTTGAGCTCTCACTCGACGCCTGACCCACATGCCGATACCGATGCGCCGGCCCCACCTGATCCGCGCAATGACCTCGCCGCAAGCTAGCGGGACCTGGCCGTCGGAGCAAGCCCGTTGACGCGCTCGCGCGTCGCTGGAGTTAGTTGGTCGGACTCCCCCGAGCCGTGCCCCGGCTGGTCACATGCAGATCGGCTCAGTCGGTAGTGCTCGCTTCCGCACGGCCCGTCGAAAGACTTTCGCGGTGAGTCATCCGCGCCTCGATCATGCAGACATCCCACCTCTTTTCGACGGCAGCCTTAGAGGGAAATGCGAGGCCAGCGGGCTAGTACAGGTCAAGGCACCTCGCTCGCGATCTGCGCGATCGCACCCTTTCAGTGCCCGAGTTCAACCTGGACAGTCATCCCACCTATGGCTATACATGCCTCATCCGCTGAGTTCAGCGCATCCCCGAAATTGCCTGGGAGGCATCGCCATGCCCGCCATCAAGCCGCCCTGCCGGATTACGGCCATGGATGTCGTGGACGTTCGATTCCCCACGTCCGAAAGCCTGGACGGCTCCGATGCAATGAACCCAGAGCCCGACTATTCCGCCGCGTACGTCATCCTGCGCACCGACGAGGCGAGCGGCATCGAAGGTCACGCCCTGGCGTTCACCACCGGGCGCGGCAACGATGTTCAAGCCGCCGCCATCGCCGCACTCGCCCCGTATGTGGTCGGCCAGTCCGTCGACGACCTGTGCGCAGACCTTGGAGGCTTCTCGCGCCGGCTCGTCCATGATCCACAACTGCGGTGGCTGGGCCCGGAGAAGGGCGCGATGCACATGGCCACCGGCGCGGTCGTCAACGCCGCGTGGGACCTGGCGGCCAAGCGCGCGCGCAAACCCGTGTGGCGCCTGCTCGCCGAGATGACCCCGGAAGAACTGGTCGCACAGGTGGACTTCCGCTGGCTCAGCGACGCCCTGACCCCTCAGGAAGCCCTGGAGATTCTCCGCAAGGCCGAGCCTGGCCGGCAGGAACGTACCGCGCTCCTGCTGGAGCGCGGCTACCCCGCGTACACCACCACACCCGGTTGGCTCGGCTACTCCGACGAGAAGCTGGCCCGGCTCGCCCGCGAGGCCGTCGCGGACGGTTTCACCCAGATCAAGCTGAAGGTCGGCGCATCGCTGGAGGACGACGTACGACGCCTGCGCACTGCACGCGAGGCCGTGGGCCGCGATATACGCATCGCGGTGGACGCGAACCAGCGTTGGGACGTGCAGGCCGCAATCGACTGGATGCGGCAGCTCGCTGCCTACGATCCGTACTGGATCGAAGAGCCCACCTCGCCGGACGACATCCTCGGCCACGCCACCGTCCGTGCGGCGGTGACGCCGATCAAGGTGGCTACCGGTGAACATGTCGCGAACCGGGTCGTGTTCAAGCAGCTGCTACAGGCCGGTGCTGTGGACATCGTGCAGATCGACTCCGCGCGCGTCGGCGGGGTGAACGAGAACATCGCGGTCCTGCTGCTCGCGGCGAAGTTCGGGGTGCCCGTGTGCCCGCACGCCGGTGGCGTCGGCCTGTGCGAAATGGTGCAGCACCTGTCCATGTTCGACTTCGCCGCCGTGTCGGGAACCATGCAGGACCGGGTCATCGAATACGTCGACCACCTCCACGAGCACTTCGTCGACCCGGTACGCATCCGTGACGGGCACTACCTCGCCCCCACTGCTCCCGGGCTCAGCGCACAGATGCACCCGGCGACGCTCACGGAATACCGCTACCCCGACGGCCCTGTGTGGATCAGCCGTGCTTGACGACACGCCGTGCGTGACCTCCAACGCAGAAGGGGACCAGCACTGATGACGAGCGCGCTTGCCGTCTACTACACCTCTGCTCGCACCCTCGCTACCGCAGCCTGCAACTCGGCACCACCGGGCCCCGGACAGGTCGAGATCGCACCCGGCTATGTCGGCATCTGTGGCACCGATCTGCACATCTTTCACGGCTCCATGGACACCAGGGTGAACGCGCCCGAGGTGCTCGGCCACGAGATGGCCGGACGGATCGTGCGGGTGGGGCCGGGCGTCGAGGGATTCTCGCCCGGCGACCCCGTTACCGTCATGCCGCTGCGCTGGGACGAGACCTGCCCGGCGTGCCGGGCCGGACATCGGCACGTCTGCCAAAATCTCGACTTCATCGGCATCGACTCCCCTGGAGCGATGCAGCAGCGCTGGATCGTGCCCGCCGCGACCGTCATCCGCCTGCCGGATGCGTTGCCTCTGAAGCACGCGGCGCTGGTCGAGCCGACGGCGGTGGCGGTGCACGATGTCGACCGCGCCGGGGTGCGCGAGGGCGAACGGGTCCTGGTTGTCGGCGGCGGGCCGGTCGGCGTTCTGATCGCCCTGGTCGCTCGCGCGGACGGCGCGGACGTGCGCGTCGTGGAGTTGAACGCCCACCGGCGCCGTCTCGTCGCCGACCTGGGCCTGACCGTCTGGGACCCAAGCGCCGACGATGTGGCCGCGTCGGTGCAGCAGTGGACCGGCGGTTCTGGAGCACAGGTCGCGTTCGAGGTCTCCGGCGCCGAAGCCGGGGTGCGCACCGCGGTCGACGCGCTCGCAGTGCGCGGACGGCTGTGCCTGGTCGCCATCCACCCGCAGCCCCGAGAAGTGAACCTGCACCGCTTCTTCTGGCGCGAGCTCACCCTCGTGGGCGCCCGCCTCTACACCCGCGCGGGCTTCGAACTGGCCGTGACGCTGGTCGCCAACGGCACCATCCCCGCAGACCGACTGATCACCAGGATCGTGCCACTCACCGATGCCGCTGCGGCCTTCGAAGCTCTGGAGTCCGGAGGCGAGGTCATGAAGATCCTCGTGGAGTGCGCCGCCGAGCCGGAGCGAGACGCCCCGTGAACTCGTTCGACCTGACCGGTCGCCTCGCCGTCGTCACCGGCGCTCGCCGGGGCATCGGCCGGGCCATGGCCCGAGCTGTGGCCGCGGCCGGCGCGGACGTCATCGGCGTCAGTGCGAACCTCGAAGCTTCCGGCAGCGACGTCGAGAAAGTCGTGACCGCTGCGGGCCGCACCTTCGAGGCCATCCGGGCCGACTTCGCCGACCCCCGCGCTGTCGAAGCACTGGGCGCGGACCTCGCCGCGCGTGAGCGACCGGTCGACATCCTGATCAACAATGCGGGCACGATCCGCCGCACCCCGGCCGCCCAGCACACCGACGCCGACTGGAATCTGGTGCTGCAGGTCAACCTCACCGCCCAGTTCGCCCTCGCCCGCGCCGTCGGAGAGCGCATGGTCGCGCGCGGCCACGGAAAGATCATCTTCACGGCGTCGTTGCTCAGCTTCCAAGGCGGCATCACCGTGCCCGGATACACCGCCGCCAAGCACGGCATCGCCGGACTGACCAAAGCGCTGGCCAACGAATGGGCGGCACACGGCGTCAACGTCAACGCCATCGCCCCCGGCTATATCGCCACCGACAACACCCAGGCGCTCCAGGACGATCCCGAACGTAGCGCGACAATCCTGCAACGCATCCCCGCCGGACGATGGGGCGAAGCCGACGACCTGGCCGGCGCCGCCGTCTTCCTGGCCTCCGACGCCTCCGCCTACATCCACGGCACCGTGCTACCCGTCGACGGCGGCTGGCTCGGCCGATGAACACCGACCCGATCACCTGTCTGTCCGGCGCCCGGATCGTGCCGGTACTCACCGTGCCATCCGCCGCGATGGCCGGTCCGCTGGCCGAGACGCTCGCGGACGCCGGGGTGCGCTGTGCCGAGGTCACCCTGCGCACGCCCGATTCCGAACAGGTACTCAAGCTGATGGCTGCGCACGGCGGGCTGACCGTGGGCGCCGGCACCGTAATCACCGCGGCACAGGCCGAGCGCGCGGTCGCCGCTGGGGCTGCCTTCGTGGTCTCACCCGGTCTCGACACCGATCTCGTCGCCCGGTGCCGCGAACTGGACACCCCGATCACGCCGGGCATAGCCACCGCCACCGAGCTGATGCGTGCCCAACGATTCGGCGTGAACACGGTCAAACTGTTCCCCGCCGAACAGCTTGGCGGCATCGCCACACTCAAGGCCCTGGCCGCGCCTTTCCCCCACACGCGCTTCATGCCCACCGGCGGCGTACGCCCCGACCAGGCGGTCGAATACCTCGCACACCCGTCTGTCGTCGCAGTCGGCGGCAGCTGGATCGCGCCGCTCGACTGCTTGCAACGCGGCGACTACCAGCAGATCCGACGCCTGGCTGAGCGAGCCGTGGAACTGGGCGCGCAGTGACCGCCCACGCCGCAGACGTGGTCGCGCTGGGCGAAGTGATGCTGCGCTTCGACCCTGGGGAAGGCCGCATCCGCACCACCCGCCACTTCCAGGTCTGGGAGGGCGGCGGCGAGTACAACGTGGTCCGCGCCCTGCGCCGCTGCTTCGGCCTGCGCACGGGCATCGTCACCGCGCTGGTCGACAATGAGATCGGCCGCCTCGTCGAGGACCTGATCCTGCAAGGCGGGGTGGACACCTCGCCGATCCGCTGGATGCCTTCCGACGGCATCGGCCGCATCGCCCGCAACGGCCTGAACTTCGTCGAACGCGGCTTCGGCCTCCGCAGCCCACGCGGCGTGAGCGACCGGGTCAACACCGCAGTCGCCCAACTGCGGCCGGGCGAGATCGACTGGGACACGCTCTTCTCGGCCGACCCTCGCTGGTTCCACACCGGAGGTGTGTTCGCCGGCCTGTCCGATTCGACCGCCGACGTCGCACATGAGGCCATGACCGCGGCACGCCGACACAAGGTGACCGTGTCTTACGACCCCAACTACCGCCCCAGCCTGTGGGAGGGCCGGGGTGGCGCGGATCGCGCGCGCGAGATCGACCTACGCCTCGCGCGGAATGCCGACGTCGTCGTCGGCGCGCTGAGCCTGGCTGGCAAGCGCCCCGGCGAACGGCGCATCGCCGCCGCCGAACTGCCCGACATACTCGCCGAGATCGCGGGCCTGCTTCCCGACGCCCGGGTGCTGGCGACGACCTTGCGCGGCGTCGTCTCGGCGGGCGTCCACGACTGGTCGGCAGCCGCCTGGTCGCCGGACGCAGGTTTCATCTCCGGCCCCCAGATGCGCGGCCTGCAGGTCCTCGACCGGATCGGCTCCGGTGATGGATTCGCTGCCGGGCTCATCTACGGCCTGGTCACCGGTGCCGACGTGCACCGGGCTCTCGCCTACGGCACGGCCCACGGCGCCCTGGCCATGACCACCCCCGGTGACACCTCCATGGCCACGCTCGCCGAGGTCGAAGCACTCCTGGCCGACCACCACGCCGATGTCACACGCTGAATCGCCACCAGTCATGCCCCGGGAGCAATCCATGCAGCGCCGGACGATCACGAATACGCCGGTCGCCCTGACCGAGCTCGGCTTCGGAGCCTCGGTTATCGGCAACCTGTATCGGGAAACGTCAGATGCCCAGGCCGAAGCCGCAATCGGCGCCGCCTGGGACGCGGGCATTCGCTACTTCGACACTGCCCCGCACTACGGACTCGGCCTATCCGAACGACGCCTCGGCGCCGCGCTGCGCCATCGTCCGCGTGCGCAGTACGTCGTGTCCTCCAAAGTCGGACGGCTGCTCGTGCGCAACGAGCACCCGTGCGGGCTCGACACCGCGGGATTCGCGGTACCGGACGATCTTCGCCGACAGTGGGACTTCAGCCGATCCGGCGTCATGCGTTCCATCGAGGACACCCTGCGGCGCACCGGTCTGGACCGCCTCGACATCGTCTACGTACACGACCCGGACGAGCACTGGGACCAAGCTGCGGACGAGGTCATGCCGATGCTCGCGGAGCTGCGCGACCAGGGAGTCGTCGGCGCGATCGGAGCAGGTATGAACCAGGCGGACATGCTGGCCCGCTTCCTGCGCGAAACTCCGGCCGACGTGGTGATGCTGGCCGGCCGCTACACCCTGCTCGACCAGTCTGCGCTCGACAGTGTGCTTCCCGCCGCGGTCGAACACGGGAAGAGCGTCGTAGCGGTCGGCGTCTTCAACTCCGGCCTGCTCTCGAACGACCGACCCGGGCCCGGACTGAAATACGACTATCAGGACGCCTCGCCCCAGCTCGTAGCGCGGGCTCAGGCGATCGCACGCGTCTGCGAACAGCACGGCACGACCCTGCCCTGCGCAGCCGTCGCCTTTCCCTTCACCCATCCCAGCGTCGTGAACGTCACGCTCGGCATGCGCACTGCGCAGCACGTCACGCGCAACAGCGAGCTCTACCGCCGACGCGTTCCGCCGACCCTGTGGGAGGACCTTCGCGATCAAGGCCTGATAAGGCCGGACACGCCCTGCTGAGCCAGCCGGCCATCTATGGGCGCGCCAGCACATGAGTCCACTACAGTTCATACGTAAGTTGCTTTACTTGCCGCAGTACGAGGCCGGTTTTGACGATATGGATTCCGTCGAATGTCCCAATGCTGTCAGTGATGTATGTATACAGATGGTCTGGGCTTCGAAAGGCGGCAGCGGCGACGAGGTTGACCGCGCCCGTGACGCCACGGCCTTGTGAGAAACTGTGCCCCGGCCGCCCGTCGCCTACCGGGTCTTCGCGTAGGTGCGTATCTGTTCGGTCGGCCGCTCGAGTTCGGCGGCCTCTGTCGTCGGTGAGGGGTTGTTGAGCCCGCTGTGTGTGGCTGTCGGGCTGCGCAGGAAGCGGCGCAGCGCGGCCACCAGCAGCCCTTCCGGCAGTCTGGGCAACGCGGCGAACCCGCGGGGGACCGGTGGGGTCGGCAGGGCGGACAGGTTCTGGCGTATCAGGCGGATCATGTCGCGGACCGCGTCCGGATCCTCGGCCAGCGCTGCCGGGCCGCGCGCCGCGGCCGCCGCCTGCCCGAGTGGCACCGCGAACGCGGTGTGCGTCTTGAGCCAGGCGTCCATCCGCGGCTCGGCCTTGGTGTTGATCCCGGCGGTGCGCAACACCTGCGAGATCTGTTGTAG
>Ga0307507_10005864_pt1 | contig 19584 bp, 17 predicted proteins | sample 7_EM_MG_FD_207223 | JGI IMG/M metagenome (GOLD analysis project Ga0307507, IMG submission 207223) | Populus trichocarpa ectomycorrhiza microbial communities from riparian zone in the Pacific Northwest, United States - 7_EM | ecosystem: Host-associated > Plants > Roots > Unclassified | place...
CCCCTGGCCGAAGGCACTCTGACGGGTATGCCAGATCTCCACGATTCCGCCACAGGGAACGACCCCACGATGAGGCGACGCGGCCAGATGTTCTCCACGAGCTCCGTACCGGTCGGCGAAAGCCTGGAGTTCTGGCATGACGCCGTGCTCGCCACCTTGGTAGGCATGGATATCTCCACAGAAAGCGGGACGTACGACGCCACGATGCGTACGGACCGACTCGGCGAACTCCAGATCACCACGGTCCACTGCGATCCAGGAGAGGTCCACCGGGCCCCGCACTTCGTCGCCCGCGGCGACGGCGGGCAGGTGCTCGTTGCTGTACAGAGCAGCGGCACGGCCCTGGTCGAACAGGACGGCCGGTACACGGAACTCCGTCCCGGTGACATCGCGTTCTTCGAGACCGTCCGTCCGTTCCGCACACGGTTTCCACAGCGGTTCCAGCTGAAGATCTTCGCTGTACCGCGGTGTCTCCTGGGCCAGCCGGAGGCGGCCTTGGGACGGATCACCGCGCGGGCCCTGCGTCCGGTAGGTGGCCTCGCCGCCCTGCTCTCACCGTTCATGTCACGTCTCGCGGACACCTCCGAGTCCTACTCCGGGCCGGTCGCCGAGCGGCTGGCCGAGAGTGCCGTGGGCCTGCTGGCCGCAGCCGCGGCGCAACAACTGGGCGTGGAGCCGGCCGACCTGCCCGGCGCCGACCGCGTACTCCTGCTGCGCATCCAGAGGTTCATCCGCTGGCACCTGGCCGAGCCGGGCCTCACACCCGCGGTCATCGCCCGGGCCCACGGCATCTCGGCGCGGTATCTGCACCGGCTGTTCGAGCAGGAGGGCACGACGGTCGCCCGCTGGATTCGTGGGCTCCGGCTCCAGGAGTGCCGCAGGGAACTGACCGGCGCCGCGAGCCTGGGCACCGTCGCCCGGCGTTGGGGATTCAGCGGCACCGCTCACTTCGGACGGGCTTTCCGCCGGGAGTACGGCACCTCCCCGACCGACTGGCTGCGGGACGAACGGGCCCGGCGCTTCGCGGAGGAGGACTGGTGTCGGGCCACTTGACCGTCGTGGACGGGCTGTCGTCGTGCAAGCAGGCCCTGGCGACGGCCTACGGCGATCTCGACCTGGTCGCTCGTTCGGACCCGGAGTCCTGGCGGGGGTCCCTCCAGGTGCTGCGACTGGGCACGCTTCAGGTCGCGACCGAGGAGTCCGACGCCGTGAGGGTCGTCCGGACACCGCGGGGCGCGGCGGCCGACGGCCACGACCACATGTTCGCCCGTCTGCAGCTCGACGGCCGGGCCCGGCTGTTCCAGGACGGGCGCTCGGCAGACCTGTACCCCGGAGTCCTGGCCTTCTACGACGCGAGCCGGCCGTTCAGCCTCGTCCTGCCGGAACACCAGCGGGCGCGGGTCCTGATGGTTCCGCGCCCGATGCTGAGGCTGGGCGAGGCGGAGATACGCCGGGTCACCGCGAAGGTCATCGGTGACGCACCCGAGGGACCGGCCGCGTTCCTGCTCCCGCTCCTGTCCGGACTGGCGCAGGAGATCGGCGAGGACGCACCGACCGCCCGCGAGGAGCTCGCCCGCGCCGTCGCCGACCTCCTCGCCACCTTGGCCGCGTACCGGCTGGCCACCGCGGAACCAGCCGGTACGCAGGAGGCCACGTTGTTCGACCGCATCAAGGCCACCATCGAGACCCGCCTCGGTGAGCCCGAGCTCTCCCCCCAAGCCCTCGCCGACGCGCACGGCGTCTCCCTGCGCTACCTGCACAAGCTCTTCCACAAGCACGACACCACGGTCGGCGGCTGGATACGCCGCCGTCGGCTCGAGTCGTGCAGAGCCGAACTCGCCCGCCCCACGGCGGCCGACCGGACCATCGCCGCCGTGGCAGCCCGGTGGGGGTTCTTCAACCCCACCCACTTCAGCCACGCCTTCCGCAAGGCATACGGCATGTCCCCGGCGCAGTACCGCGAGCAACGGCCGGGCGGCTGACGCGGTCAGAGCGTCGGCCTGACCCAGGCGCGCGTGTACGACAGCCGATGGGTGGCCGACACCAGCCGCGGAGCCGGGGCGAGTTCGGTGCGCGGCAGAAGCGCGGCGTTTGCGAGGGAACGCAGGAACCTGTCCGACACGAACAGGGAGATCAACTGCCGGCCCAGGGGATCGACCAGCTGCGTGGCACAGAGGCGACCAACCCGCCGACCGGCGTCGTGGCCCCCCTTCGACAACCCCCTACGGAGCGAACAGCGGTGAATTCCGCAGCAGTTCGCGTACAACAGCGCACAGCGTCCCCCTCAGGTGCACTACCGGATCAGCTCCGGTGCACTGGCGCGCAATGTCCACCGATCCCGCGGTTCTAACGTCCTGAACGAGGCCCCCGCAGATCTCATCCGAAACCTAGGAGAAGCACATGTCCGACGCCATCGAACCGGTACAGCCGGTGCTGGAGCCGGCAGCAGCCGCCTTCGCAGAGGCGACCGCGAACCCGCCCTACCTCTTCGACCTCGCCCCGGCGGAAGGTCGCAAGGCGGTCGACGAGGTGCAGTCCGGCGACATCGCGAAGCCCGCCGTCGACGAGGAGTGGATCACCGTGTCCGGCGGCCCCACCGGCCAGGTCAGGACCCGTATCGTCCGCCCGGCCGGGGTCACGGGCACGCTCCCCGTGATCATCTACATCCACGGCGCGGGGTGGGTCTTCGGCAACGCCCACACCCACGACCGCCTCGTACGTGAACTCGCCGTCGGCGCGGGCGCCGCCGTGGTCTTCCCGGAGTACGACCTCTCCCCCGAGGCGCGCTACCCGGTCGCCATCGAGCAGAACTACACCGTCGCCAAGTGGGTAGTGGAACAAGGCGCGTCGAAGGACTTGGACCCGGCCCGCATCGCGGTGGTCGGCGACTCCGTCGGCGGCAACATGACCGCCGCGCTGACCCTGATGGCCAAGGAACGGGGAGATGTCCCCCTGGTCCAGCAGGTGCTGTTCTACCCGGTCACCGACGCGAACTTCGACACCGGCTCCTACCACCAGTTCGCCACCGGCTACTTCCTGCGCCGCGACGGCATGCAGTGGTTCTGGGACCAGTACACGACCGACGAGGCCGAGCGCGCGCAGATCACCGCGTCCCCGCTGCGCGCCACGAACGACCAGCTCACCGGCCTGCCCCCGGCTTTGGTCATCACGGGCGAGGCGGATGTCCTGCGCGACGAGGGCGAGGCCTACGCCAACAAGCTGCGCCAAGCCGGAGTTCCGGTCACGGCCGTCCGCTTCCAGAGCATCATCCACGACTTCGTCATGCTCAACGCCCTGCGCGAGACCCACGCCGCGGAAGCCGCCATCACCATGGCCGTCGACACCCTGCGCACTGCGCTCCACGGCCGCTGAGACACCCAGAAAGAGAGCCCCCCATGTCCACCACTCCCACCGTCCTCCTTGTGCACGGCGCCTTCGCGGACGCCGGCAGCTGGTCCGGGGTCGTCGCGGAGCTGCAGAGCCACGGCATCCCCGTGCTCGCGCCGTCGAACCCTCTGCGCGGCCTGGCATCGGACGCCGCGTACATCGCGTCCGTGGCGTCCCAGGTCGACGGCCCGGTCGTCCTCGTCGGCCACTCCTATGGTGGTGCGCTGATCACCGTGGCCGGCACCACGGAGAACGTGGTCGGTCTGGTCTACGTGGCGGCCTACGTCCTCGAAGAGGGTGAGAGTCTCGGCGAGTTGCAGGGGCGCTTCCCGCTCTCGTCGCTCGTCAGCAACCTCAAGCAGTGGACTTACCCGGTCCCGGGTGGCGACCCGGCCGTCGAGGTCACCATCGCCGAGGATGCCTTCCCGTCGGTGTTCGCAGCCGACGTGCCCGCGAACGTCACCAAGGTCCTCGCTGCGGCTCAACGCCCGCTGGCTGCCGCGGCGTTCGAGGAGACCGCCGTCGCGGCCGCGTGGAAGACCAAGCCGGCCTGGGCGCTCGTCGCCGGGGCGGACGAGGCGATCAACCCCGAGGTCGAACGCTTCGGCGCGAAGCGGGCCGGGGCCACCGTCGTCGAACTCGAAGGCGCCTCGCACGCCGTGGCGGTCTCCCGGCCCAAGGAGGTCGCCGACCTGATCCGTGACGCGGTACGCGCGACGAGCTGACCCGGCGCAGGGCGGCGCGGGCGGGCATCCGTACGGTGTCCGCCCGCGCCGTTCCTCATTCCCGGCTGAGCCGCAGCGCCGGCCGGCCTCTTCCCCCGCCGCCGGCGTCCTCCCCGTGCAACAGGCCCGCGTCCACCAGATCCTGTACGTGCGTGTGGATCGAGGACCGCGAGAGCCCGGTGAGCCGGGACAGGTCCAGGCGGTGGGACGCCTCGCCGGCCGCGATCAGCCGGACTATCTGGCTGCGCACCGCGTCGGGGTGCCGGCGCGAACCGCTGCCCGGTGCGCCCAGTCGTGCTGCCACGTTCACTCCCCCTGGAAAGGCCGACGACACCAACGGACGATTAATATTCCAGAAACGACAATATTCAAAGGGCTTTCCTGACAGAAGTATGCCTCTTACTGTTGGCCCTGGATGAGACCGGAACAGCGAGCTCCCGTACGGCACATGCCGAAAGGATCTTGCATGGCTGCCCCGACTGGGCACACCACACGCGCCACCGAAACCCCTCTACGACAACCCCGCCTCCCGCGCCCACGGGTCGCCGTCCTCGGCGCGGGCATGATCGCGGGAGTCCATGTCCGCAGCGCCCGCGCGGCCGGTGCCGACGTGGTCGGCGTCCTTGCCTCCTCACCCGAGCGGAGCCGGGCGGTCGCACACGACTGGCAGATCGACGTCGGCTACCCGGACGTGGACGCCGTCCTGAACGACGACCGCGTCGACGTGGTCCACATCTGCACGCCCAACCACCTCCACATCACCCAGGCCCGTGCCGCGCTGCTCGCGGGCAAGCACGTCATCTGCGAGAAGCCGATCGCCACCTCGGCGGCCGACGCCCGGCTGCTCGCCGACACCGCCGCGGCTTCGGGCCTGATCGCCACCGTGCCGTTCGTCTACCGCTATCACCCCATGGTCCGCGAGCTGCGGGCGCGGGTTGCGGCAGGCGACTTCGGTCCCTGGCAGCTGCTGCACGGCTCGTATCTGCAGGACTGGCTGCTCCCGCCGGAGAGCACCAGTTGGCGGGTGGACCCGGTGGCCGGCGGCCCGTCGAGGGCCTTCGCCGACGTCGGCTCGCACTGGTTCGACCTGGTGGAGTGGGTGGCCGGGGTCCGGATCTCCGAGGTACTGGCCGAGACCGCCACGACGGTGGCCGAACGGCTCGACGCCGGGGCCCCACGTTCTCCGGTACGCCGCTCGCCGGCTCGGCACGCGTCCCGGTCACCACGGAGGACGCGGTCGGCGTGCTCGGACGGACGACGGACGGGGTCCTGGTGTCCGCGACCGTCTCGCAGGTCTCGGCCGGCCGGAAGAACCGGCTGTGGTTCGAACTCGACGGCGCGGACGCCAGCGCCGTCTTCGACCAGGAACTGCCCGAGTCCCTGTGGCTCGGCTACGGCAACCGCACCGAGACCCTGGTCCGCGATCCGACGTCCAACACCCGCGAGGCGGCCCGACTCTCACTCGTACCCGCCGGACACGCCCAGGGCTATCTGGAGTGCTTCGAGAACTTCGTCAAGGACACCTATGCGGCTCTGCGCGGCGAGACTCCGGAGGGCCTGCCCACCGTGCTCGACGGTGTACGGTCCGCGAACCCGGTGGACGCGGTCCTGGCTTCGGCGGAGCGACGCATGTGGACCACGGTGCCTGGCTGACCGGAGCATGCGGACCATGGTTTCCAGCCGACCGACGCTTGTGCCTCCCCCGGCTGACCGGCGCGGGTGACTCCTTTCCCCGGCCGCCCTCCCATCCCTCTCAACCCCTCTCACCGAAGGACCCGCGCCATGAAGCTCGGATTCCTGACCGCCTGCCTTCCCTCCCTCTCTCTTGACGAGATCGCCGACTGGGCCTCAGCCGAGGGCTACCAGACCCTCGAAGTCGCGGTGTGGCCCAACACCGGCGGCCGCGACTTCGAGGCCTCCCATCTCCCGGTGGCGACCTTCTCGCAGGCCGACGAGGAAGCGACCCGCGAACTGCTGCGCCGCACCGGCCTGGAGATCAGCTCCCTGGCCTACTACGAGAACAACCTGCACCCCGACCCCGCGGCCCGGGAGGCGATCAGAACCCATCTCCGGCACGTGATCGACTTGGCGGCACGGCTGGGCGTGGAGTCGGTCGGCACGTTCATCGGACGCGATCCGGGGCTCTCCGTCGTGGAGAACCTGCGCGAGGGCGAGAAGATCCTCCCCGAACTGGTCGCCTACGCGGCGGATCGCGGCGTCAAGATCGTGATCGAGAACTGTGTGATGGAGGGCTGGCATCCCGACGGCTATCCGGGCAACCTCGCCTACTCCCCCGAGCTGTGGGAATGGATGTTCGGGCTCGGCTTCTACCTCAACTGGGATCCCTCGCACCTCACTTGGATCGGCGTCGACCCCCTCACGACGATCGAGCCGTACATCGACCGGATCGTCCACACCCAGGCCAAGGACGTCGAGCTCTTCCCCGCCAAGCGCGACCGCTTCGGCTTCTTCGGGACCGTGCACAAGGGCGACAACCCCTGGGAGATGGGCTGGTGGCGCTACCGGGTGCCCGGTCTGGGCGAGGTGGACTGGCGCCGGGTCGTCGACCGCTTCCACGAACTCGGCTACACGGGCACTGTCTCCGTGGAACACGAGGACCCCGTCTGGTCCGGAACCGAGGACAAGGTGAAGCAGGGCCTGCGCATCGCCCACCGGACACTGCGACCGCTCGTCGGTGAGCAGGCGGTTCTGGAACGAGACATCCCGGCCCCCTGAACGAACCCGCCGCCGGACGGAAAGCCGTGGATCAGCTGCCGTTCCGGCACATGGTGATCGAGCTGCACCCCCGGGAGTAGCCGTTCGCGGTGGGCGAGTCCAGGTCCGTGTCGTAGTTCCAGTCGGCGCCGCGGTCGGTGGCCGGGTCGTACGTGATGCGGGTCTGGGCGTGGTGCGGGTTGGCCACGAACTGGTCGTACTGGAACGTGATCGTGGACGGCACGAGGAGGCCGCGGTTGTAGCGGGCGGTCATCGTGTAGATGCGGGCGCCGGTGATCGCCCAGTTCGGGATGTGCCGGACGTACGCCCACTCGTTCTGCGTGCGGTAGTGGTTGTAGAGGTCCGTGTTGCTGCGGATCTGGTCGGGGACGTAGAGCGCGTTCCTCGCGTACGCCGGGTCGATCGTGTAGACGAACGTGCGCGCGGTGATCGCGCCGCGGAGGCAGCGTTCCATGAGGAACGGGCCGATCCCCGGAAGGATCGCGTAGGCGACGAGGCGTCCCGTGGAGCACTGGTTGTTCAGGGCGATGGAGGCCAGGTTGTTCACGCCCTGGCTCCGCGCGAAGTCGTCGGCGACGCCCTGTGTTCCGGTGGTCGAGATGTACTCGCTGTTCAGGGAGCGGTCGCCCTGGACGTGGGACACGATGTCCGAGTTGGCGCCCCGGGACCAGAAGCCGGTGTTGAAGATGCCCTGGTTGTTGTCGGCGATCGGGGCGCGGGAGTCGCCGCGGTAGAGGGTGGCCGGCATGGCCGCCTCCGCCACGATGTCCCGGTTGTGCAGGGTGGGACAGTTCGACCCTGAGGAGGACGCCCCCGAGGAGAGACCGCCCGGGCAGGGGTAGGTCTGCGCCTGGGCGGTGGCCAGCGGACCGAAGAGGGTGGCGATCAACGCCAGCACGGCGGCGGTCACGGTCGACGCGATCGTGCACTTCACACGACGGGAACGTCCGGGGCCACGGGTCGGTGCGGCGGCGGTATGCGGATGCGTTCCCCGCGTGGGGGGCTCCGTGACATCTGGGTAGGGCATGGCTCTGATCTCCAGGTTCCGGGTGCTCGCTCAGCACTTGCGCGGCCCAGCCTGCGCACCCGGGAGTTGATTCGGCACCCCCTTCCATCAGGGAAATCAACCCATACGACGACGACGTGACCACCCGGCCCCGCGTCACATCAGCGCCAGGCGATTCGCGCTGAGGGCCAGGACCACCAGGGCCGCGTCCTCGGGGCGTCTGGGGTCGCGGCCGGTGAGTTCGGCGAAGCGGTTGAGCCGTTGCTGGATGGTGTTGCGATGGCAGTACAGGGCGGCGGCCGTGTCGGCGACGGAGCCGCTGCCCGACAGGTGCGTCTGGACGGTCTCCAGAAGCCGGTCCACCTCCGCCGGAGGAGCCCCCGCGTGCAGGCCGCCGAACACGTCGGCTGCCAGATCCCGGCCGAGGTCCCCGGCCCGGTGAACCAGGACGTCGAGCCAGCTGTCCTCCAGGCGTTGCGGTTCGCCGGCATCGGGCGGCAGGACGCGGGCCGTGGCCGTCGCCAGCGTCACCGCACGGGGCACCTCGGTCAGCCCGGTCACCTCCGAGGAGACACCGCACGGCGTCCCCTGAAGCTGTGCCAACACCGCTTCCCGAGTCAGTCGGGGGCTCAACTGGACGACCAGGACCATGTCCGAGGCGACCGCCTGCTGTTGCAGCGGGGCACCGAGATTGCGGAGCGCGTTGGCGACTCCGCGCAGCGAGGCTTCGCCGCCTCCAGGTGTGACCGCGCACAGGAAGTGTCCGGACACCTGGAACCCGAGCGCCCGCGCCGCGTCCTGCACCACGGTGGGATTGCGTCCGCCGCTGTCCAGGAGCCGACTGAACCACAGCCGCCGCTCGTCCTCCGTCCGCCGCCCCATCTCCAGCACGGTGCGCTGATAGGCGGTCATGATGCCGGTGACGTGGTGCTCGACCACCTCCCACACGTAGTAGGCGGAGTTGACCAACTGTGCCCTGCCCTCGTCGCCCGCGCGCCGCACCAGCGCGGCCCACACGACCCGGAAGTCCACACGGGCGGCCTGCAGCAGCGCGTCCAGCGGAACACCCTGCCGGGCGCGCTGTTCACCGACGCCGTTCCCTGCGGCCGGCGTCGAACTCGCCGCCCGCGTCGCCGACGAACTGGGGCTCAGCCACCAGACCATGATGACCATCGCCGGCCACGACTCGGTCAACATGAAGGACGTCGCGCCGTCGATCATGCTGTTCGTACCCAGCATCGAGGGAATCTCCCACAACGAGGGCGAGTCGACGAACGACCACGACATCAGCGCCGGCACCGATCTCCTGACCGAGGTGGTCCGCCGGCTCATGTCGGGAGTCCTGGACGGCACACGGTGATCAACGGGGCATCAGGAAGATCGCGTCTCCAGGGCACGCTGCACGACGGACGGCCGCTCACGTCGAAGGGCGCGGTGTTGCCGACCATCGACAGCGCGAGGTCCAGATAGTCGGCCGGAGGGGGGATCTCCTTGGCCGTGAACGAACTCGGTGTGACGGCCCGGCCGGCCGAGGGCCGGGCGAAGCAGCTGGGGTGCTGAGCCACTCCGGCTTGTGCGGCTAGCGGCCCCCGCCTCCCGGGGAGACGAGTCCCGTCTCGTACGCGAGGACGACGGCCTGGACGCGATCGCGCAGATCCAGCTTGGACAGGATGCGGCCGATGTGGGTCTTGATCGTGGTCGGGCTGAGGAGCAGGCGGTCCGCGAGTTCGGCGTTGCTCAGGCCCGTCGCGAGCAGGCGGAGCACCTCCAGTTCGCGCGGGGTCAGGCCGGACAGGTCGCGGTGGAGACCGGCCGGCCGGTCCTCTTCGCGCTGGGCGAAGCGTTCGATCAGACGGCGGGTGATCGCGGGGGCGAGCAGGGCGTCGCCGGACTGCACCAGGCGTACGGCGGCAACGAGATGCTCGGGGCTGACGTCCTTGAGGAGGAAGCCGCTGGCGCCGGCGGTGAGCGCGGCGTAGACGTAGTGGTCGAGGTCGTAGGTGGTCAGGATGATGACCCTGGTGCCGTCCGGCCCGTCGGCGAGGATCCGTCTGGTCGCTTCGATGCCGTCCATCTGTGGCATCCGGATGTCCATGAGCACGACGTCGGGCCGGGTGCGCCGGACCACGGCGAGCGCCTCGGCCCCGTCGGCCGCCTCGGCCGTCACCTCGATGCCGTCCGCGGCGAGGATCATTCCGAAGCCGGTGCGTACGAGGGCCTGGTCGTCGGCGATGACGGCGCGCAGCGCCGGCCGGTTCACGCCGTCCGCCACGGGACTCGGGCCTTGATGCGGTAGCCGCCGGCGAGGGTCGGACCGGCCGTGAGTTCGCCGCCGTAGACCGCCAGCCGTTCCCGCAGCCCGATCAGCCCGCGGCCGTTGCCGTCCGCCCGAGGTGTGTCGCGGACGGCTCCGGTGTCGGTGATCTCGATCTCCAGTGAGTCTCCGGTGTATCCGACGGTGACGGAGGCATCGGCGCCGGGCGCGTGCTTGATGGTGTTGGTCAGTGCCTCCTGTACGACGCGGTAGGCCGCGAGGTCCACCCCGGGCGGCAGCGGGTCGGGCGGCAGCGACATCGCGACGCCGACCGGTGTCCCGGCTCCACGTACCCGCTCGATCAGGGCGTCGAGCTGCCCGAGGCCGGGCTGCGGTTCGAGGCCGTCGGCGGGGCTGTTGGGGCGGCCGGTGTCCGGGGCGGCCAACAGGCCCATCACATGCCGCAGTTCGGCCATCGCGGCCCGGCCTCCGGCCTCGACCGCCAGCAGGGCCTGCTTCGACCGCTCCGGCGCCGCGTCCATCACCTTGCGTGCCGCGCCCGCCTGGATGACCATCACGCTCACATTGTGGGTCACGACGTCGTGCAGTTCGGCGGCGATCCGGGCCCGCTCCTCCTCGACGGCCCGGCGCATGCTCTCCTCCTGGACCTGCTGCAGCCGTGTGTACCGGTCCCGGCTGGCTGCCAGCCGCCGCTGCCAGAAGCGGACGGTGCTGGCCAGCACCCCGGCGACCAGCAGTACGACCGCCGGGCTCGACCAGCCCGGGAACACCGGATCCGTGTCCTGGAACGCGAGGCCGGCCAGCACGGCGGCGACGACAAGACCGGCCGTCGCCCGCGCCCGGTAGCGGCTGTACATGATGGCGCTGTAGGCGCCGATGACGCAGGTCAGCACGTTGATCCAGGAGGCGGCGTCACCGATGACCACCGCCGCGCCCAGCACCACCCCGAACGTGGCCAGCGGATACCTGCGCCGGGCCGCCAGCGGCAGCGCGGAAAGGACGACCAACGGCCAGGCCGGGGCGGAGGGTTCGCGCTCCGCGACCCGCGCACCCGGTACGGGGGGCGTGGGCGGGCGCGGGACCGACGACCCGTCGCGGGCATACCCGGACTCGGCCTTCGAGCTGACCCGAACCGGTCCGTCGCCGGGATAGCGCGACGCCACGACCAGCGCGAGAACGGTCAGCAGGACCGCCAGCACCACATCGGCGCGCACGGCCCGCCGCGACCGCGGGGCGTCCTCCGCCTCCGACCGCAGCGCGTCGCGCAGTTGCCGACGCCAGCCTTGCCGTCCCTCCGTCTCCACCGGCTCATTGTGCGGTCCCCGCGCCCCCTTCCGCGTCCTCCTGCGCGGCCAAATCGCCGTCCCTCAGGCGTACTTCGCAGGGATGAGGCCGCAGGCACCTCCTTCGCAGGGAGGCCCGGATGTCGGTGCCGCGGCCGACGCGCCCCAGGGGACCACGGCCCTACCTTCGCTGAGCCGACACAGACAGCTCCCTCCCGACCTCCCGACTCCCGACCTCCCGACCTCCCGACCTCCCGACCTCCCGACCACAAGGACGGACCACACCCATGACTCACGTGATCGAACTGGCGGGCGTGGCGAAGCGCTACGACAGCGCCGGTGCGCCCGCGCTCGGACCGCTGGACCTCAGCGTCGCCCAGGGCGAGGCACTCGCCGTGACCGGTCCCTCCGGCAGCGGCAAGTCCACGCTGCTGAACCTGGTCGCCGGCCTCGACAAGCCGACCGAAGGCGCCGTGACCGTGGCCGGGCAGCGGATCGACCAGCTGAGCGAGCACGCGCTGGCCCGGTTCCGCCGCGACCGGATCGGCATGGTCTTCCAGTTCTTCAATCTGCTCGACGACCTCACCGTCGTCGACAACATCCAGCTTCCCGCCCAGCTGGCCGGGACCCCGCGGCGCAAGGCGGCGGCCCGCGCCGACGAGCTGATGGAACTGCTGGGCATGACCAAGCACGCCCGCGCCTACCCGGGCCGGCTGTCCGGCGGCGAGCGCCAGCGGGTCGCGGTCGCCCGGGCGCTGGTCAACCGGCCGGCGCTGCTGCTCGCCGACGAACCGACCGGCGCGCTCGACACCGCCTCGGGCCACGACGTACGGGAGCTGCTGATGGAGCTGCACCGCGGCGGGCAGACCCTCGTGCTGGTCACCCATGACATGGCGCTGGCGGAGGCGTGCGCGAGCCGCGCCATTCAGCTGGTCGACGGCCATCTCTCCCTCGACACGCGTGCGGAGGCCGTCCGATGAACGCCTTCAACACGCATGTGGAGGCCATCCGATGAGCCCCTTCGGTACCGGCGCGCTCGGCCGGGTCGTGCGCTCCGGGGTGGGACGGCGCCGGGTGCAGACGGTGGTGATCGCCGTGGCCACCATGATGGCGGTCGCCGCGGCCGTGATCGCCGGGTCGCTCATCGTCGTCTCGAACGCCCCCTTCGACCACGCCTTCGCGAAGCAGCACGGTCCCCATGTCACCGCGCAGTTCGATCCGGCCAAGGTGAGTGCGGCGCAACTGGAGGCGACGAAGCGGCTGGCCGGCGTCACCGCGAGCGCGGGGCCGTATCCGTCGACGACCATCAGCCCGGTCGATTCGGAGGGCGGGCACCCGCCGGCCTTGAGTCTGGTCGGGCGGTCCGGTCCGCACAGCGACGTGGACGATCTGGACCTGCAGTCCGGCCGGTGGGCCACGAAGCCTGGCGAGGTCGTTCTCTCCGCGTCGTTCAAAAGCCCCCTCCTCGAGGTCGGTTCCACCCTGAAGACCTCGGATGCCACCGACAGCCCGACCCTGAAGATCGTCGGCTTCGCGGTGTCGGCCGGCAAGACCGCCGATGCCTGGGCGACCCCGGGGCAGGTCGGCGCGCTGGCCTCCAAGGACACACCGGTCACACGTCAGATGCTCTACCGCTTCGACTCCGCGGGAACCAAGGCGCAGATCTCCGCCGACCGCGAGAAGCTCATCGCCGCCGTACCGTCCGGGGCCCTGCTGGGCACCCAGTCCTACCTGGACACCAAGCGTGCCGCCGACACGGGCGCGGCGGCGACCATCCCGTTCATGGTGGCCTTCGGTGTGCTCGGCATCGTGATGTCCGTGATCATCATCAGCAGCGTGATCAGCGGCGCGGTCGGCACCAGTCTGCGCAGGATCGGCATCCTCAAGGCCATCGGCTTCACCCCGCGCGAGGTCGTGCGGGCCTATGTGGCCCAGGCGCTGATCCCGGCCGGCGCCGGTATCGCGCTCGGGGTCGTACTGGGCAATGTGCTGGCCGTTCCACTGCTGGAGGACACCGAGCAGGTGTACGGCACCGCCTCGCTGACGGTGGCCTGGTGGGTGGACGTCGTCGTGCCTGCCGTCGCGCTGCTGGTCGTCGGGCTCGCGGCGCTCGTCCCCGCGCTGCGGGCCGGACGGCTGCGCACGGTCGAGGCCATCGCGATCGGCCGGGCCCCCCGCACGGGGCGCGGCCAGTGGGCGCACCGGGCGGCCGGGCGGCTGCCGCTGCATCGGGCGGTGACCTACGGCCTCGCCAGCCCCTTCGCCCATCCGGTCCGTACGGCCGCGATGCTGCTCGCGGTGGCCTTCGGCACGGTCGCGGCGACCTTCGCGGTGGGACTGACCTCGTCCCTGAACGCGGTCGGCAGCGCGTCGGATCCCGAGGACCGCGCGGCGGTCACCGCCGTCGTCGGCGGGCCGACCGTCCCGGGTGGCGCCGGAGGCGGAGTTCGCCACATGAACCCCGCGGCAGGAAGCGACAGTCCTCCGTCCGCCGACCCGGCGAAGGTCCGCGCCGCCATCGAAGCGCAGGCCGGCACCGCCTCGTACTACGGCATGGCCAAGGACGATGTCACCGTGGCGGGGATCTCCGGATCGGTCCAGGCCACCCTCTACCAGGGCGATTCCCGTCCCGGCAGCTACGAGATGATCTCCGGGCACTGGATCACCGGCGCGGGGCAGGTCGTCGTCCCCACCGGTTTCCTGGACCGGACCGCCACCAAGATCGGCGACAAGGTCCGGGTGACCCTCGGGAAGGACACGCAGACCCTGAAGATCGTCGGCGAGGCCTTCGACACCTCGAACGACGGCCTGTCGATCCACGCGGACCTCGCCGACTTCGCCGGGGCCAAGCCCCAGGTCTTCCAGATCGAGGTGAAGCCGGGTGTCTCCCCCGCCGCGTACGCCGAGAAGCTGCACGCGGTGGTGGAGCCGATGGGCGGCGACGTCATCGCCAACTCCCCCTCGCAGCAGGAGGGCATGATCATCGTCCTGGATGCGATCGCGGTGCTGCTCACCCTCATGCTGGTCTCCGTGGCGGGCCTCGGCGTGCTCAACTCCGTCGTCCTCGACACCCGCGAACGAGTCCACGACCTGGGCGTCTGCAAGGCACTCGGTATGTCACCGCGGCAGACCGTGAGCCTCGTACTCGCCTCGGTGGCCGGGATCGGCGTGCTCGGCGGACTGATCGGGGTACCTCTCGGGTTCGCGCTGCACGGCTTCGTGCTGCCGGTGATGGGGCATGCGGCGGGCACGAATCTGCCGCCGTCGATCCTCGATGTGTACGACGCTCCCCAACTGGTGCTGCTGGGGCTGGCCGGCGTCGCGATAGCCGTGCTGGGGGCACTGCTCCCGGCCGGCTGGGCGGCCAAGGCCCGGACGGCGACGGCGCTTCGCACGGAGTAGGCGTAATCCTGATCGGCATGCTCGCCGGTGTCCGCCTTACGCTGCCGCCCACTCACGAGTCTCCGCCTGTTCATCGGCGGGGAATTGGGGAATCGACGTCTGCATGGTTCGGCCTTTTCGGGGCGGGTCAGGCTGGGCGGTGGCGGATCCACCACACGCACAGTCCCGCGAGCGCCGCCGCCAGCAACGCGCACAGGCCCGTCTCCGCCCACTGCAACGGCCACAGCTGGGACGACGGATGGAACTCCGCCCAGCGGCCCGTACTGCCGTGCTGGACAAGGCACTTGGTGTAGTCGTCGGCCGTGTAGCAGCTCGGCAGATCCGGTACGCGGCGACCGGTCGCGTCGGCCGCGCCCTCGGAGAGGACCCACGCGTTCGACGGGGCCGCCGTGCCGGTCGGGTGCTGGACCGTGGCCAGGGTGGTGGGCAGGAGGTGGCCGCGGACGGACTCGAGCACGTACATCGCCGCCGCGCTCACGACCACCGTCGCGCCCATCGCCAGGACCGTGCGGCGCAGGATCAGGCCCGCGGTCACGCCGATGAGCAGGGAGAGGACGGACAGGCCGACCACGACGGGGCCGATGCCGTCGTACGGATACCACTGCCACCAGGGGAACCAGCCGCCCAGCAGCGAACCCGCCGGCCGCCACCACCAGGTCATCGCGGCGGCGATGGTCCCGCTGATCAGCGTCGTGAGGACGACGGGGACGAGCAACTTGGCCGCGAACCAGCGCAGTTGCGTGACCGACTGCGTGCACACGGTCCGGTAGGTGCCGGACTCCAACTCCTGGGCCAGTTGCGGGCCGCCGAGGAAGACGCCGAAGACCAACGGCAGCGCGAGCATGGCCTGGAGGGGGCGGCGCATCGGGAACTGGTACGTCTGCCCGAAGGAGTTGAGCTTGTGGGAGCAGTCGCCGGCCGGGACTGTGGTACCCCGGCAGGCGTCGAGGTGGCCCTCGGCGATGGCGGTCGTCATCTCCTGGTGGCGCACGATCGCGTACGCCGCTACGGCGAGCGCGGCGCCGATGCCGATCCAGAACGCCAGCCGGTTCTGCCGCCAGACCAGCCAGGTCAGTCCGCGGAGCCGTGGCAGTCGTCGTAGGCGTCGCATTCGGAGTGACGAACTTGGCTGGGGCGAAGGGGAGTTGATGGTCACGGAGCCGCTCACACCGTCACCTCGCGATGCGTGCCGGCGCGTGCCGTGGACGTGATCAGCGGGGGTGCGTCGGCTGTGCGCAGGTGGGCCAGGAGCAGTTCCTCCAGGCTGGGCAGGGCCGGGGTGTGGTCCGCCGGGAGTGGGCCCCTCGGGCGGATCAGTGCCGTCGTACGACCGCCCGTGCTGCGGGTCTCGACGGTCACCTGGCCGGGGAGCTTCGCCAGGCGGGCCGCCTGTGCGTCGGGGGCGGAGACCGTCCGGTGGGCGCCGATGAGTTCGGCCACGTCGCCGGCGAGCCTGACCGTGCCGTTGTCGATCAGGACCAGGAAGTCGCAGGCGCCCTCCAGTTCGGAGACCAGGTGGGAGGACATCACGACGGTCGAACCGTGCTGGGCGGCCTCGGACATGAGCAGGTCCATCATCTGGCGCCGGACCAGCGGGTCCAGGTCGGCCATCGGCTCGTCGAGGAGCAGCAGCCGGGGCCGCTTGCCCAGCGCCAGCGCGAAGGCGACCCGGGTGCGCTGGCCGCCGGACAGGGTGCCGACCCGCGCGTCCATCGGGATGTTGCCGGCGGCGACGATGCGTTCAGCGGTCTCCTGGTGCCAGGTCGGGTTCAGCTCGCGGCCGATGCGCAGCGTGTCGGAGACCCGGAAGCGCGGATAGAGCGCCTTCTCCTGGCTGAGGAACGCGGTGTGCTGCCGGGCCTCGGCGGACCGGGCCGGGTGTCCGCCCAGCCGGACGGTGCCGGTGCTCGGTTCCAGCAGACCGGCGGCCAGCGACAGCAGGGTCGTCTTGCCGGCTCCGTTCGGGCCGACCAGCGCGCAGATCCGGCCGGCCGGCAGCCGGAACGAGCAGTCCCGCAGCGCCCACCCACGCCGGTAGCGCCTGCCGAGCCCGACGGCCTCCAGCGCCGGGCGCTCTGCCGGATCAGTCATTGTGCTGCCGCACACGTGCGGCGAGGACGAGTATCGCGACCCCGGCGAGCAGCAGCGCAAGCTTGATCAGCGACGGGCCGTAGCCGGGTACGCCGAAACCCCAGAGCGTGAGGCGGTCGTAGAGCCGCTGGGCGAGCGGTACCCCGCCGCAGAGCGCCAGCAGCGCTCCGGACAGCAGGAGGAGGTTCTTCTTCAAGGCCGGGCCTTCCATGAGGGATCCGATGTGACTCCCGGAACGCTAGGAGCGGCGGTCCATGGGCGGCTTCGGCGCAAAGTCGGTGCTCTGACCTCGTCGTACGACCAAAGTCTCTAGACCAAAGTCTGTACGGCCCCCGTCGACGGCCCCTCTACATTTGTCGCTTGTGAGCGGTTACCGGCGTGAGAAGACCATCGACCTGGGCATTGTGGTGCTGGCCCTGGTGCTCTCGGCCGCCCTCTCGCTGATCCAGGTCAGGGGCGATCTGGCGCTGAGCCCGGGACTGGGTTCCGGTACCTGGCCGTTCGACCGGCTGGTGTTCTCGTCGCCGTTGCTGCTCGGCTTCACCTGGGCGGTGAATCCGGTCTCCCTGCTCGCCGTCGGGGCGCTGTGGTGGCGCAGGCGGTGGCCGACCGCGGTCGCCGTCGTGGCGATCGCCGCCGCGACCGTCACCCCGGCCGTGGTGCCCCTGATCGTCGCGCTCTTCACCGTCGCCGTCCTCCGGCCCCCGCGCACGATCCTGACCGTCGCCCTGCTGGCACTGCTGCCGATCCCCGTCCACTTTCTGAGCAGTCCCTACGTCTCCGGGGTGCCGCTCGCCAACGCCGTGATCCTGGGTGTCCTGATCGCCGCGGCGGTCGGCTGGGGCCTGTTCGTCCGTTCGCTGAGCGAGCGCACCGAACGGGCCGAGGCGGAAGCGGTGTTGCGTGCCCAGCGCGCTCAGCGGGAGGCGCGGGAGGACATCGCGCGGGAGATGCACGATGTGCTGGCCCACCGGCTGTCGCTGCTGAGCGTCCACGCGGGGGCGCTGGAGTTCAACGCCGGCGCGTCCGTGCGGGAGACCGCCCGGGCCGCCGCCGTGATCCGGGAGAGCTCGCACCAGGCGCTGGAGGATCTCCAGGTGGTGCTGCGGGTGCTGCGGTCACCGGCCGGGGCTCCCGTCGCGGACGGCAGCACCGCGGCCCGGCCCGCACAGACCGGGCTCGCCGAGGTGCCCGACCTGGTCAGGGAGTCGCGGGACGCCGGTATGAAGGTCGACCTCGACATGGGCGGCACCGGGTCGGGCAACGGTGGCGGTCCTACGGGGATCGCCGGGCTCGCCGCCTACCGGTTCGTGCAGGAAGGGCTGACGAACGCCAGGAAGCACGCCCCCGGTACGCCGGTCAGGATCACGGTGGCGGGCGGCCCCGGCGACGGGCTCACCCTGGAGCTGACCAACCCGGCCGATCCCGTCCATCCGACCGGACCGGGTGGCCCGCGCGACGACGTCCCGGGTTCCGGGCAGGGGTTGATCGGCCTCGCGGAGCGCGTCGCGCTGGCGGGCGGCCGGTTCAGTCACGGCGAGGACGGAGCGGAGTACGCGCTGCGGGCCTGGCTACCCTGGCCCGCATGATCCGTGTGCTGCTCGTCGACGACGACCCGCTGGTCCGCTCAGGACTCCGGCTGATGCTCGGCGGCGCCGACGACATCGAGGTCGTGGCCGAGGCGGCGGACGGCGGCGAGGTGCTCGCCCTGGTCGACGAGCACGCCCCCGACCTGGTGCTGATGGACATCCGGATGCCCGGCGTGGACGGCCTGGAGGCGACCGGGCTGCTGCGGGCCCGGCCCGGCGCACCGGCCGTCGTGATGCTGACGACCTTCAAGGACGACGAGCAGGTCCTCGGCGCACTGCGCGCGGGCGCGGCCGGTTTCCTGCTCAAGCACACCCCGCCCGCCGAGATCGTCGCGGCGGTACGCCGGGTGAAGGCGGGCGAGCCGGTGCTCTCCCCCGCGGTGACCGAGCAGCTCATCGCCCGGGTCACCCAGGGCGGCGATACGACAGTCCCGCGCCGACCGGAGACCGCCGAGGCCCGCATCCGCCTCGACCGGCTGGGCGACCGGGAACGCGAGGTCGCCGTGGCCGTCGGCCGGGGCAGGACCAACGCGGAGATCGCGGCCGAGCTGTACATGAGCGTGGCCACCGTCAAGGCCCACGTCTCCCACATCCTCACCAAGCTGGAACACACCAACCGGGTCCAGATCGCCCTGACCGTGCACTACGCGGGGCTGGTCTGACCTGCCACGGACGCAACAGATCCGCTTTCCCATCCGGTGCCCGGGTCTCCCCCGACGGTTCACGGGCCGTGTGGCTCGCCTGGGATCACCCCCATATGCCGTGGGACGCGGCCGAGTTGAGGATCGCCGACGTCGGCGGCGACGGACGTTTCCAGCGGGCCCGCACACTCGTCGGCGGGCCCGGTGACCCCGTGGCGCAGGCTGAATGGGCCCCGGACGGAACGCTGTTGGCCGCCTGCGAACGTACGGGCTGGTGGAATCTCCACCGCGTCGCCCCCGAGACCGGCGGCGCGCACACCCTGCACCGAGCGGCGGAGGAGTTCGCCGGCTCCCAGCGTCTCGGCCTGCGCTGGTTCGCGCCCTTGGCCGACGCCGGTCCGCCCGACCTCCAGGCGCTCGGCGTCGCGCTGCCGCACCACTGCGCGGCC
>Ga0307507_10005865_pt1 | contig 19582 bp, 5 predicted proteins | sample 7_EM_MG_FD_207223 | JGI IMG/M metagenome (GOLD analysis project Ga0307507, IMG submission 207223) | Populus trichocarpa ectomycorrhiza microbial communities from riparian zone in the Pacific Northwest, United States - 7_EM | ecosystem: Host-associated > Plants > Roots > Unclassified | place...
TAATAAAAAGCTTAAGCAAAGTACAGAGAAGTAAGCATTATCTATATATATTAGGTAAATACTTATAATATGCAGCTACTACAACGGTATTCTATAATTATGGCGGCAGTGTACCTATCCTAGTACACAAGAACGTATATATAGTGAAAGCAGACTAACGATGTTTTCTCAATATAGAGTGCGCATATGGCCAGTGTATGCGTGATATATGCTTATTATATATAGATAATGTTCATCGGTTGTTCCAGCAGCAGTAATACTGAACCATGGCACACTGCTTGGCCTTTATTATTGATAACTGCTAGGGTAGATATTTAATACCTACGTCTACTTATTGAATATGGGGTTTAGGAACTTAAAAAAGAATATACCTATATTAGATATTCAACGTCAAAGCGAAAAAATTGTAGTAGGTAATGTATACACTATACATATACTACGTATATGCTGAGCCTATTAGGGTTTAACCATCCGTAAGGCTAAGGTAGAGTAGTAAGCCAAACATGCGGTGTATGGTTAGATTGCTATATTCCTATTAATATGGCACAGTATTTTTACATTTGCCTTATTACACGGAATTCTTATATATATTATCCACTATACCCAACAAAGCTACCAATTGACCTTGCTAATAATATAGTTAAAGTAATAAGGCAGGTGGAAGTCCTAAGCCTTACTACACGTATGCCCCGTATATGTATAGTATATACAAATAAAACTACTTACTATAGTATAGGTCGATTCATCCTATCTCCACAGTATTATACTCTATGTAAGAAGTATGGGGCGCAGACACTATGTGCAGTGTATAATAGTCTTAATATTAAGGATTAAATTACTGCTCTAATTTAAAAGGAAAGGATGCTATAATTCCCAGAGGGGACGGCATATGCAGGTAAGTATAGGTTAGACACACGCCAAGTATATATAGAGCCTAAGCGTAGCAGGTATGCTATATAAGTTCTCTATTAACTAATATAAAGAGAATACAGAGTAATGGATTCGGGTAATTTATAACTTTGATAACAAGCATTTCCTTATTGTATGCTGTATATACGCGCAAGCTAAGGCATTCTAACACGTAATATGTATCAAAATGGACCTATTATTTAAAATAGTTTAAAGTAAAACGAATTTATTCTTAATTGTGGGATAGGACGAGAATTCCAAACGTATGCATACCCTATGCTATATATATGCTATGCACAGGCTAATACCTATAACAGGAATTAAGGTGTGGGTATACGCATTTCTAAACTTAGAAACACGTGCTGTATACGTAAAGATATTTTAGCTAGTATTTAAGGTTTTAAGTAATGCTGCCTGATTATCTATACAATTTGCACATATTTATGGAACCGGACTTCGCACGGCTATAGTTAATATATATAAGAAACAAGCTGGTAGTAAGTATACGCTGCGTATATACCTAGCATATGCTAATAATATATAGGCTTTGGGGATTACCTATATACAATTAACCCATCTTGTAAATGGGATGAATACCTTTAGCATATACTTATATTCTGCTAAGTATATATTAAACGAAACTTTGCGAAGCGCTTTCCAACCCATAAAGCAAGATATATTATAGAGCAGATATAAAAAGCGGAGATGGAGCAGAAACTAACGGAGCGTATACAAAGCATATATATACTACATCCGGAGCTTATGTCTTAGATAAACAATAAGAAGAAAACATAGATACTAGCCAGGCTTATAAAGGAAAAGTTAAAGGTCCCTTATAAGTGGTGGGTATATGCACGAAAGCATACTGGAATTAGTAAAAGTAGTCACTTTTAAGATAATAACTTTACTGGTCAAAACTTATGCATGCTTACTGCAGTACTACAGTAAATATATACGCTCTATATATGCACCACATATTCTAACATTTTAGTATAGGCTCAAACTCCATATATAAGAAATATTCGACCTATAAGAGCTATATAAAGAGACAGGAATAGATAATATATAGAGAAATTATAGTAACTCAAAGCGGATAGCAGTACAGCTACAGAAATAAAGTATATATATACGCTGCAAATGCAAAGTAGATGCTAAGCTTAAGCAGCCCAGAAACAGCAGAAAGCAGCTAAGCAATAAACTAAAAATCCTAAACTAAATCTTCCTTAGAATCCTTAGAACCTATTTAATACCCCTAAGCCTAATCTACAGTATATACCTAATATAGAATTACCTACTATATTTAGTGGGCAGACTATATTGCAGATAAGTAGAGCAGATAATAATATTGCATCAGTATTAGATACGTCGCGCGTATCCACAGCATATGCAGCGTAGATGTTGCCCCCACTATCTCAAAGTCAAACGCCCCGGACTGTAGGTAAAAGGTATAAGTCTAACCTATCTACGGAGAAGATAGAGAAGGAGGCATATATACTCTATATAGAAAATATAGAGCGACGAATTAATGAATTAAAACAGGCTAAAGATGTATATAATAAAGCAAAGGAGCTAGCAGAGCTTGAGAAGTGGGCGTAGGAGCATAGTATTAGCATATAGGGCGTATATGCACGGTATACGCAGAGCAAGTATCATAGAGTTCCATCACCATAAATGAAGAATTAATTGATATGGGCCTATAGCCCTGCGCCCTATGTTGGGTATATGCCTAGCCTATCCGTCCACTAAACTCCACCTAAACTCCGACTATGCATATTACACATTGCGTATACAGTGTGCAGGCCCAGCATATGCTAGGACTTAACCAGTAATGCGGGACAAGCGGCGGGTTCCACCCACAGTAGGGGTGGCTTATGCAGAGCATAAGTATAATATACGTAATAGAATAAACTAAACTTATTAGAGCTCTTACTACCACCACAGCAGCGGCCTATTGTTTTTCTGCTCCCTATGCTAAACATTAGTAGTGTATATGCAGGACATATATAAAGCAAACCTACCGCTCTGGCGGCGTGCAGACAGTAAGGGGGACTTCTCGCGGTTATCTAGGGGGGTCGGGCCGCGCTGCGTATATGGTTAGCGTATGCTAAATATATACAGGTGAAATACTAACCTTGCGCTTTAAGCCGGTAGAGGGAGTGGTAGGGCCAACGCGCTATTTCCCTCGTGTTAGCATACGCCTAGCATAAGCGCGTGTTAACCTATGGTTAGTAGAAGACATTAGGGGTTTGCATATATATAGGGTATACGCGTATAAGCTAGCAATATAACCAAGTGGTGGTTTTGGTAATATATGTACAGGGGATATGCTAAATCAAACTTTCCTAGTCTCCTAAACATAGAGTTAAGCGTTGGTTTCGGAATCGGGCAGTATCCCTAGTAGTAGCCGTGCTTGTTCCTTACACACGCTACCCTTAGGCCTATAAGTGCCTTTAGGTCTAAAATTAAACTTAGAGGGAATAAGTATATAGATAAATAGATATATATATTAGGGTATAGTGCGCATATATAGAAGCAACACTAGTGCTCTTACCTCGCAATAGAATTGCCTACTAAATTAGGTGGTAAACCCCTGGTCCTAAGCACTGCATTTAATTAGCTTAGGCTAAGCGTATACGCGGCATAGGGTAGATATACGCAAAGAGTATATAGGCATCTGCATACTCCGAGATCCTAGAACCCGAGGGGCCACGACTATAGACACTATTAGCGACGCATATGCGACGTATAGGCATAGACATACCCAGGCTTATATAGGTATCTTGTATCCCGCTAGCCACCAGAGAGAACAAACAGCTTTAGGGAACTATAATGCATTAGCCTCGCATATACGCTGCATATACATAGCATATACTTCTCGCCTGCGACCAGCTCTCCAACTGATGTGTTATTAGTAGTCGGGTTAGTTACTGCATATAGTAAGCATATACCGAGCTGCTATAACAACATAGTAGTATATACAAGCACCGCTATGCTCATTGCGGATATGCTGGCGATACTACAGCCATATCAATAGAGCCGCAGGCGCTGCGTATATACAAAACGTACACTTAGCTAAGCGGTAAAGACACAGCCGCACATCTGCGTACTATTAACTGCAATATTACACCTAAACTTTGGCTTAGCATATGCTACGCATAGGGTGTGGATAAGTAATATACACCATAGTATTAACCGAGGAGAGCACGGAGGCGGCGTTAGGTGGGTCTGGTATACGCTTAGCATATACCTACGCAGTACATAGAGCCGTATATACTCGCGTTATCTTGGACCGAAACGGTCAGGGCTATATACAGTTAGCATATACACCGGATATGCGGCTCTATATATACTCACGTCTTCCTCCAGCAAGAGCTACTGTAGTGCGCGCTATAGTTATTATAAGCATATACCGTGCATATGCAATCCTATAACTAACCAGGAGTCACCCAACTGGGATTAGGATTTGGAATCGGACCTGTAAGGCTTTATAAGTATAGTATATGCATATGCTCTACATATGCTTACCATGGTAATAGCCGAAGGCAAAAGGGTTAGCGGTAGAGGCCACCTATAGGTTGTCGAAGTCTGCGATTGTTAGATTGCTCATAGTAAGCGTATACGCGGCGTATGCAATAGTTAAATTGGTAATAGAAATTCGCCTTATTCTTTCTGTCAGCATATACAAGACCTATGCCTATATTATGCTGTACATACTCATGGCATACGCTGTGATGTTATAGAGAAGAAGTTATAGTGCGACTGTTATTATAGATATGCTACGCGTGTATATAGGCCATGTTTTGATGACTAACTACCATTACCTTATATGGCCATTGTTTAGCGCATATGCGCGGCATATGCACTGCCATAAACTAGGATATTTGTGATTTGAGGATAAACAGCTTTGCATTTTCTATTTTATTTGAATTGCATGTGCATTGCATATGCGTAGGCTCAGCGTGGTCTCAAGCTAATCGTGGTCACGAAGCTGGTTTGCAAGTTCTGACCACGTTGAACTTTCTAACCACGCCGAGTCTTTTCCGTGACCACGCCGAGCTGTGAGCCCAAGATGGCCCTGAGAAGATATCTACAAGATGGCCCGCGCGCTGTCACGTGACACGTCGCCGAGCTCAAAGAGACTGCCCCAAGTAGCCCCCCCTACCAACACACCCCCCCCAGGCTCTATGAGCTCTGGCGAATAGGAAGCTCCTCCGGAATGACTATAACATGCTCCATAAGGTTGTAGTTAATAGATAGGAGTAGTACAAGGAGTAAGAAATGCAATTAAGAAAGAAAGGTTCAAATAAAAAATCGACGACGCTCAATCGCCCATCTGCCATACTGAAAAGTAGTATTTGTAAGCTTTTGAAAATTGGAACCGAGTCGATTGGCATCAATTCCGAAGTTCCGCCGGTTGTAGTATGATTTCCTAATTAGGCCTAGGTGGCCCTGGTGACTTTGGTGGCACCGATACCTTCTTTGATTGCCTTATAGGCGTCCTTTGGTAAGCCTTTGTCAAGCCGTCTACTGGCTGATCCACGCCCGGAATACGGCGTAGCTTAATCCTGCCCCGTTTAATATCCTTGCGGAGCTTAATATCCGCATGATGCTCCTTTGGCCTTTTAACGAATTGATGCGTCTTGGCTTTCTTGTGTTGAGTCATCTCAACAGTTAGTGTCTGCCGCCAGCGAGGAGCCTCTGGTGACTGCGGGGCTTCCTTTAATATTCGCGGTATCTTAATCTTGTGCGGAGCTTTTGGATAAGGCTCCGGAGGGGTTGGCTGTATATGTGCGTAAGACGAGAGTGCGACTGCCGTATACGAGACCTTCTTTGGTTTAGTAGCCTCTGTCTCCACACCCCCCTTAAGCTGTTGGTTAATTTGGTAGACGCCGCTGTTATTAGAATCGACGTTGTCTTGATCGTTATAACCTTCGTCGCCCTTGGCGATCGTCGGTATTATGCTCTCCCTACCTGCGAGGAGGGAATTAGCAGTTAATTGCCGTGCTGTCTCCTTTACAGTAGGTATAGTTTAAGAGATTTGGCGCTTTGCCATCAAGGCGTGCGCAATATATTAAGGCTTTAAAGCCCGTCGAACGACATACAGGCCATTCTTGCAAGTCGCTCTGCCCACCACCAAATCGTCAAAGTACTTTAGAATTGTACGGCCACCTATTTCCTTATCTGGTCCGATATAGAGCTGTTTGCACTTCTTAAGAGACGACTTTAAGAGGAGCTTATAAGGTAATTTGGGTGCAAAGAAGGCCTCAGTAGCCACTATATAGGTGCTACCGTCGTCCATTAGTAAGGGTATATACACCATTCCTTTACTAATCGCATAATAGACAGTCCCTCCTAATATTGCTATCACGTAAGGTAGTAATAGAGTCTTATACTTAATAAACTCGCTTTAATTATTGCTTATTATAATATTAGAGCAGGAATTAAGGAACCAATCGTCCTAATTACTATTACCCAAGTCGTTAACTACAGCCATACTGCTAATAAATAGGCCTTCTGCTAAGCCTCTACCTATTATTCCAACTTAACTTAAATTTAGTATAGTCTCTACCCCTTCCTAGGGTGGATCTATGCATAATATATGCTTATTATAGGGCCTCCACGCCAGATATTAAAGCTCTAGGTAAAAGTAAAAATACCTCTCTTTATTGCTAGGGTGCTTACTATTGCAATATAAGCATTGCTTAGGGCTCTTATTTAATATTAACCCTTCTATATTAGATTTTAATTAATTGTCTTTAGGTGGGTTCTTACTAACTAAGGACATCATAAAGGAGGTATCTAGTTAAGTACAACTCTTATCTATAAGGTCACTCACCAGCTCCTCTATTATAATAAGGTCATCCTCCCTTATAACTCTCCTAGCTACCTCTTAACAATTGGCTGTCTAAATAGGGAACTCCTCCTCCACCATATAAAGCAATTAAGCATATACCTGCTTCCTTAATATTAGCATTAACACCGCATTTAATTTCCTCATGCCTAAGACAAAAGCTTCTGTATAGGCTTTAAGTGAGGTAAAGTCTTTACAATTAAGATTAAGCCATTAGTTCTATATTTGGTAGTCGTAAACAAGACCTTATATAGTGCATAGTAATCAAATTAAATCAAGCAAATCCTTAATGGAGTCGCGCGGCTTGCCCAATGCAGCAAGTCAATCACGAATTAATTCTAACACTACGCCTTCAATTACTTCAAGTCCCGTTATCTGCTTATGACGCCAATCTCTATGCTCGTCCATCTGCAAAGGTGGCTCTACAGCTATACCTTATATCATTAGTAGGAGGTCATAAAGCTCAAGTCGTCATACAATTCAACAATACTATTCTTTATAATCGCTCTCCCCTTTTAATAGAGGAATAGCCCCAAGGGAGCTGTAGTGTCACGGGACTCACTCGTTCTCACGTCTCTACGCGTCTTTGACGTTCTTGACCCGTGCTCACGTTCGTCCCAAGACACCTGCGCACGTTCCCCTACAACCCCTATTTATACCCGTACCTGGCACACAAAGACTCTTCTTCTTTATCTAATGTCTTTGTATCAACCACGCATAGTTACGTGTACGTAGCCTTCTCAATTACTACCTCATTTAGTGCATTGTATCCCGGCTCGTGCCTACTCTGTAACACTACATTAGATCCCATTTCTACATACCTAGTGGGCCTAGGGTTACTAGTTACGGAGCATGCCTTTCTATGCCTTGCAAGGGTAGGAACAGGAGCTACTGGCTACAAGTAGACTAGGACGTTAGGGCTCTAATCTAGTATAACAAGACTCCGCGCTAATTTACATATAGACCTGCCGACAAGACCTCATGCTATTACGCCTATAAGACGACCTAGCTTGCACCCTACTACTACCAATTTCGAATAGGCATGTTACTGCCCTCTAGTTTAACCTTATATGGCTCGCACCCTACTGCATAATAACCCCCAACCCTAATGCTGGTATTATACTGCTGTCCTACCGACCTGGCCTTATTACTGCTGTATAAATCTGACAAGTCCCCATGCTAATACGCCTACGGACTGATAAGCCTTGCACCATCCTACCCTGTAAACCGATAAGACCTTGTGCCAATATGCCTATGAGACGACCCTATTACTGGCACTATACTGCTACTATCTAAACCTATAGTTAAAGCTTTCTGCATCTAATACTAAATAGTCCTAAGCCGCCCGAACCTGTTACTAGCATTGTACTACTGCTACTAGAGCTATCCGCATTTAATACCTAGATTATCTTAAGCTGTATAACCCTATACTAGTACCGTACTACCGCCTAAACCTATTAATAAGACCTTATACTAATACGCCTATAAAATAACCCTAATAACCCATTATGCTAATAAGCCTACGACCTAAATATAACTAGGTAGAGCCTCGCTCCCTAGGTACCCTACTAAATAGAGCATAGCTCTCTAGACTAACCCTATCGCTTACATTATACTGCTACCTAAACTAATAAGCTCCATACTAATTTGCCTACGGAACCTAAACCTATTATTAGCACTATACTGCTACCCAACGCTGGCACCGTACTGCTACTAATAAGAGCCTATATATAAACCGTACCAACCTGTACCACAACTATAAACACTATACCGACCGTATTATACTACCGAATAAGCCATAAATACCACCTAAAAATGCCTATTTTGGACCAAAATCGCCTGTTTTATACTAAAAATTAGGGCTATTTTTTAGGGGGACCTAGAGTAGGATAATAAGGGAAGACCATAGAGCTACTAGAAGCAAGGAAGGGACTAGATAAGCTTTAGCAAAGCATCTCCAAGCGGCAAGAATAGGAGTGTAGCTGGCAATAAAAGCTAAGCTATGCTTTGGGCCTAAGAAGTCAGTAGCCTAATAATAAAACATAGAAGGACTAAACTGGCGGAGCCTGCGCAGCGTAGGATATAGAAGGGCGGAGAAGGACTAACAATTTTTTTTTTTTCCATAATAGGTTTTTTTGGTATACACACAATATGCCTTGCAGGAGCTCGGAAGTAAAAGGGGGGTACTATTATAGGACTTACTCGTTCTTACATCTCTACGCGTCTTTAACATTCTTGACCCGTGCTTACGTTCGTCCTAAAACACCTACGCACATTCCCCTACAGCCCCTATTTATATCTATACCTAGCACATAAAGACTCTTCTTCTTTATCTAATATCTTTGTATCAACCATATATAGTTATGTGTACGTAGCCTTCTTAATTACTACCTCATTTAGTGCATTGTATCCCGGCTCATGCCTACTCTATAATACTACATTAGATCCCATTTCTACGTACCTAGCAGGCCTAGGGCTACTAGTTGCGGAGCATACCTTTCTATACCTTATAAGGGTAGAAACAGGAGCTGCTAGCTATAGGTAGACTAGGACATTAGGGCTCTAATCTGGTATAACAAGACCCTGCGCCGATTTACATACGGACCTGCCAACAAGACCTCGTGCTATTACGCCTACGAGACGACCTGGCTTACACCCTACTACTACCAATTTCAAATAGGCACGTTACTGCCCTCTAGTTTAACCTGCGCTCGCATCATACTACTGGTCGTTAGCATCGTACTACCATTCTACTAAAGTACTATTACTGCCCTACAAATCTAACAAGTCTCCGTGCCGATACACCTACGGACCGACAAGACTTATACCAATACGCCTATAAAACGACCCTAATAACCCATTATGCCAATAAGCCTACAACCCAAACACAACTAGGTAGAGCCTCGCTCCTTAGGTACCCTATTAGATAGAGCATAGCTCTCTAGACCAACCCTATTACTTGCATTATACTGCTACATAAACTAATAAGTATTACGCCAATATGCCTGCGACCCTAAACCCAACGCTGGCACCGTACTGCCACCAATAAGAGCCTTATACGAACCAATACCGACCTATACTATAACCATAAACACTGTACCGACCGTATTATACTGCCAAATAAGCCATAAATACCACCTAAAAACGCCTATTTTGGACCAAAATCGCCTATTTTATACTAAAAGTTGGGGCTATTTTTTAGGGGGACCTAGAGTAGGATAATAAGGGAAGACTATAGAGCTGCTAGAAGCGAGGAAGGGACTAAATAAGCTTTAGCAAAGCGTCTCCAAGCGGCAAGAACAGAAGTGTAGCTGGCAATAGAAGCTAGGCTATACTTTAGGCCTAAGAAGTCAGTGGCCTAATAATAAAACATAGAAGGACCAAACTGGCGGAGCCTACGCAGCGCAGGACATAGAAGGGCGGAGAAGGGCTAACAATTTTTTTTTTCCTATAATGGGTTTTTTTGGTATACATATAATACGCCTCGCAGGAGCTCAGAAGTAAGGGGGGGGTACTATTACGGGACTTACTCGTTCTTACATCTCTGTATATCTTTGACGTTCTTAACCCATGCTTACGTTCGTCCCAAGACACCTATACACGTTCCCCTATAACCCCTATTTATACCCATACCTAGCATATAAAGACTCTTCTTTTTCATCTAATGTCTTTGTATCAACCACGCATAGTTACATATACGTAGCCTTCTCAATTACTACCTCGTTTAGTGCATTATATCCCAGCTCGTGCCTACTCCGTAACATATAGTATTCCTTCTTTTTTTATACCATATCCGCCATAATATACAATTAATTGGTTTGACCGTATTATGCGTGGTGTTAATCTATATTGGTTTATTATAAATTTCTGTCACACTATACCTGTCACGGAACCCCACCATAGGGGCCTCTATAAGAGAGCCCCGTGCTCCCGCGTACACCTCGTATACAGCTTACATCAGCTACGCGTAGGTATATCACCTCCTTACGCCCTCAACCCTTACGATCAATTGCGCAACGTCTTGTAGACTCCTTGAATATATACGCTCTGTAGCCATTGCCCCCGTCCCGTAACATTACGTTGCGCCTTTTTTATTACCGACGCTTAGCCTATAACCAATTCTACGTTTCTATAATACTATAGGCGCTGCCAGAAGCAGCGTGTCTCCTACTTTATACCTTTAAAGAACCAATAATAGTAAGACGAAATTCCTTACTAACCACTATGCCAAACTTAAAGAATAATCTAATACCTATATTAAACCCACAACGCCAATTAATCCTAGGAGGATTTAATTTATTAGCCCTAGCCTTAACCCCTAAAGGGAAGCCTAGTGGCTTAAAAGACTATAACAACCTTAATAAGGTAGACATTAATAATGTCTTATCTTTTATTAACTATACAACTATAAATAAATAAGCTAAAGGGCTACTACCTATTAAAATTAAGATATAAGATGCTAAGATGTTTGCGAAAATGGTAATATAAGAACCTAATAAATACTACCACCTTCTACAGAACTATTATCTAAAGCTTATATAAGCTAAGATGTGCGCTGCCTAAGATTATAATATTATTTAAGACCTATAAGCTTATAAGGCGCTCGCTAATAATATACACCAAGAGATTAAAGACGACCTCCGCGAGTCTAAACGCGACGTCTAATAATTAAAGAAGGCTGAGATTACACTTATTGCTACGGTTACTAAAAAAAAGGGTATAATTAAATACCTATAATCTCAGCTTAATAAACACATTTATAACAATACCAGACACCCCTCTACTGTATATAACGCCACCTATATCTCTACGCCCCTGGCAACCTTACCTACTTAATGCTTAACGGAGGGTTAGCGCTAAGCAGCTTTACCTAACAGGAACCCCTACTATAGCAATAATAAAAGCTATAATAACTAAACCTAAACTGCCACTATAGGGTTTAATATATGCTACCCTAATCCCCTAATCTTTAAGGGTGACTGTAAAGAATACAGCCACTAGAAGATGTAAATCCATAAAAAACTAACCTAGAGCGCCTGCCTTTTCCCTATAAAAGATGCTAAGATTGGCTATATTATTGGGTAAACAAAGGGCATCCTATTTAATAGGCTCTTCGCTTAATAGGAGACTAGCAGTCCCCAAAAGTAGCAGTCCCACTAGGAAGTCCTTAATAACCTTAACCAAATATACCACAACTATAACCTAGTGGCCACCAGTCAAGCCAAACTATGTGCCCTAAGATAAGTCCCACTAAATTATTTAACGAGTTCTATGTTAAATTCTAGGAATATACTAGAGTCCTTGCCTAAGATAATACTAAAGACCAAAAAGACCTTCTTAAAAAAGTCACTTATTACCTTAGTTACGTAGCCGCCAGCTATAATTATAACAACGTTTATAATATAGTAGCAGCCCTACAGAAGATTAAACAATAGCTAAACTAGATTACTACTACAAACCCCCGCCTAAAGACCTCCTTATAGAAGCCCTCCGGACCTACCAAACTACTAACGCCCACTACCCCAAGTAATACTACTAGTCCTAATATTGACCTCTCCATATCAACCTTCCTGCAGAAGTTACTAGATAGAGAATATAAGCTACTCTAAAAGCTAAGGCGTTGCTATAGATGCCGTTAAAAAGGCTGTTATAGCTATAGCCTAAACTGCCTAATGGCTAGGTTTAGCAGCTGCCGCCTAATACCTAACCTAGTACCTTAAACACCAAATACGTCACTATATACCACTACTGTACAAGATAAAGACGCAGTAATAGCGGTAGAGTTAAATACGGAAACAGAAAATGCCAAGTCCTAGCCCTAAGTTACAGGTTGGGACACCCTAATAATAAGGGGATCTATATATCAGCCTGCTTAATAGATAACTTAGTAAAGATAAATAGACAGAAATAGATAGTTTTACCTATAATAGGAATTACTGCCAAAAAACAATATAAAAGCTATTCTATGATTAATTGCGGAGCTACTAATAAATTTATAAATACCTAATTTATACGTACTTATAACCTACCTACCTTACCCCTTACCAAAGCCCGCGCCCTATAACTTGCTAATAGCAGTTATACCACATAGAAGATTACCTATATAGCACAACTCCACCTAGATATAAACGGGCACCAGGAAGAGCTCTAGGCCTATATTATACTACTTGCTAACTACCCTATTATCCTTAAAATGAACTAGCTTGGACAATATAACCCTACCATTAACTGGAAAAAGAGAGAAGTAACCTTTAACTCTAAATACTGCAGAGAGACTTGCCTAGGATATAGCCTAGCCACCCCTATCTACTCCCCAGGATATCAACTTAAGGAACCCCTTATTACCCTACCTATAACTAACTACCACTATATAAGTGCTGCGGCCTTCTACCATATAGCATATAAGAAAGGCTAGACCATTACTATAGCCTCCTAATTACGACTATATAAGCTTAATAAAGAATAGGACTATGTCCTCTATAGTAACAGGATAGACATAGTTAACCTCTTAGAAAATAATTCCCCCATAGAACTCTATAGACTTTTACCTTTAGACTTTAAGAAGTTTATAAAGCTTAAAAAAGGACTTACCAATAAGGAACTCCGCAAGCTCCTCCCTAAAAGGTACTATAACTTTATTAATATATGCTTATAAAAGAGCGCAGATATACTCCCCCTACATTAACCTAATAACTATGCTATTAATATTAAATAAGAAAAAACGTTACCCTATAAGAGACCCTACCTAATGTTAAAAGATAAACTCCTAGTTGTTAAAAAGTATATTAACAAATACCTTAATAAAGGATTTATTCGTCCCAGTATATTTCTAGCAGCTGCCCCTATTCTCCTTACTAAGAAGCTAGAAGGAGGTATCTAATTCTACGTTAACTATAGAGGACTTAACGCTATTACAATTAAGAACCAATACCCCGTACCGCTTATATATAAGACTTTTAAGCAGCTTAGTTAAGCCAAAATCTATACTAAGCTTAATATTATCGCCGCCTTTAACCGCCTCTAAATACGGAAAGGTAATAAATAGAAAACCGCATTCGCATTACGCTTTAGCCAATTTAAATATACCATTATGCCCTTTAGCGTATGTAATGGCCTAGGCAGCTTCTAAAGCTACATTAATAACACCTTACGGGACTACCTTAATGACTTCTGCTCTGCGTACCTAGACGATATACTTATTTACAGCAACAATCCCTTTAAGCATACTAAGTATGTTTAAAAGGTCCTATAGTGCCTTAGGGACGTAGGACTTTATATTAATTTAAAAAAGTATAAATTCTTAGTTATAGAAGTAAAATACCTTAAACTAATTGTTACTACTAAGGGTGTCTATATAGACCCTAAAAAGGTACGCATAATTACTAAATAGCAAACCCCTAACTGCATTAAGGATATATAAGCTTTCCTTAGTTTTACCAACTTTTATTAAAAATTTATATACAACTTCTTAGGTGTTGTAGCACTACTTATAGTAATAATATAAATAAAGGGCCTATCTATAAAAGGAAGAAAAATATATCTACGTTTTATCTAGACGCCTAAATACAAGAAGGCATTCCAAGACCTTAAAGATGCTTTTACCAAAGTATTTATCCTAGCCCACTTTATACCAGGACAACAACTCTATTTCAAGACTAACTCCTCAGACTATATTAACACAGGCGTCCTTTCCTAAATAGGTAATAACGGCCTCCTCTACCTAGTTGCATTCTACTTATCTAAGCTTACACTATAAGAATGTAACTATAAGATCTATAATAAGGAACTTCTTACAATTATATAAGCGTTTAAGGAATTCTGGCTAGAACTCTCCTTAGTAAAACCTAACTAGCCAACTAAAGTCCTTACAGATCATTATAATCTTAAGTACTTTATAACTATAAAATAGCTAAACTAATGCCAAGTACACTAGAACAAGTTCCTCTCTAGTTTTAACTTTAAAATTATATATAGGCCAGGAGTATAAGGTACTAAGCCTAATAGCCTAACATGCTGCTTATAAGACCTTCCTTAGTCTAAGGATAACCCCTATAACCAGTTCCAACAACAGATAATTCTAAAAGCATAAAATTTGGCCCTAGGTATACTACCTATAATAGAGCCAACTGTACCTTAGCTCTACACTATAGAACTAAAATCACCTCCCAAAATTAATAAGCTTATTACTACAGTATATAACACCTCTGTTAATCTATTACTGTATTAACTTATTGCTGTAAAAACCGCTAGCGCCTATACGCTACTAACTAACCTCTAAAGCTTAGGCTAGATTAATATGGTAGCCTTAGAAGTAAAAGAGAATAGGCTCTATTATAGAGGCCGTCTATTTATCCCTAACTTAGAAAATCTATAACAGCAACTAATTTAAATGGCCTATAACCTCTAATTAAGCGGCCACTTAGGTAGAGGAGGAACCTATAAGCTTTTTAGCCAATACTACTTCTAGCCTAAAATAATAGACTTAGTTAAACACTTTATAGGCGCCTACTATAGTTATAAGCGCGCCAAGGCCTTTAATACAAAGTACTAAGGACTACTATACCCTCTACCAGTACCTATATAATAATGGGCAGATATTGCTATAGATTTCGTTATTAACCTACTACCCTATAAATGATATAGCTGTACCTATAAGAATATCCTTATAATAATATGCCGACTTATAAAAGAGCGCCACTACGTCCTAAAGGCGTAGCCGTTAGTGATGTTACTAACGCCTTCCTCTACAAAATTTACTAATTATATAGGTTACCTGACTTAATTACATCTAACTAAGGTATATAGTTTAGCTCTAATGTATAGAGACAAATCTGCTAATGCCTTGGCATCTCTGTTAAAATGTCTATATCCTTCTACTATAAAACTGCTGGGTAACCGGAAAACGCTAATGCTAGCATAAAAGTGTACCTATAATAGGTAGTTGCCTATAGTTAAGATAACTGGGTAGACCACCTCCTACTAGGTAAATTTATAGCAAATAACTACGTCTTAACTACTATAGGACTTACCCCATCCTTCGCGAATAAGGGATATTACCCTTAATCTAGTATAGAGCTACTAGAACCTATTAATAAGAAACTGCTATATAGAAAACGCCTTAAGATGCTACTTGCCAACCAGCATACAGACCGTATGAAAAATCTACTTAACTACTATAAGGGAGAAATAGCCTAGGCTTAAGTAAAGTAGGCCTACTTCGCCAACCGTTATAGAATACCACTACTGGAGATGCGTATTGACGACTAGGTATGGCTAGATATATATAACATCTCTATATAGAGGCCTATAAAGTCACTTAATTATAAGAACCTTAGCCCCTATCTAATTAAATAAGTTATTAATAGGGGAGCTGTATATAAGCTAGAGCTCCCACCTGCCCTAGTTACCCACAGGATATAGCCTATATTCTACCTATAGCTACTACACCTTTACTAGCCTAATCCCTTACTAGGATAGATACAGCTTAAACCCCTACTAGTACTAATCTAAGATGAGAATAAAAACAAGAACCATAAGGAGTGGACTATTAAATGAATTATTGACTCTAAATACTTTAGTAAAGGCAGAGGACAGTAGCTCTACTATAGAGCTATCTATATAGGATTTAACATAGATTAGCTAGAATGGCAACTATAGGAAGACTTTAAAAATGCAAAGGACCTAATTAGTGACTTCCACCACACGAACCTATAGAAACCGGGCCTAAGCAGAGATTTTATACCTAATCCTCTATAGGAGCCCTTATAGAGTTAAACCGTTGTATATTGCCATGTAAGGGTAAATTACCGTTAGATTGCCGCAGATTGCCATTATATAATAGTAAAGCGCGATTACGTAACCGGAATATTGTTAAGATATCCAGGAACTTTAACCGGCGGTTAAAGTTATCTAATTAGTTAGATTCTTAGGTGCCAAGCCTTATTACATAACATTGTTGTAAACCTTTAGCAATACCCCCTTTTCCTTTCTCTTCTCTATACCCTAAGTGTCCCTTCTACCTTAAGTGCCCCTTCTATATATATATAGTAACCACAGCGTCGCCGGAGCTCCGCCTTTATAGGAGGGGGGGTAGTGTTACAGAACCCCACCGTAGGGGCCTCTATAAGAGAGCCCCGTACTCCCGTGTATACCTCGCGTACAGCTTACGTCAGCTACGCGTAGGTATATCACCTCCTTACGCCCTTAACCCTTACAATCGATCGCGCAACGTCTTATAGACTCCTTAAATACATACGCTCTGTAGCCATTGCCCCCGTCCCGTGACAATACCCATGTCTAAATTTAAGGATATGTGGCTTTGTGTCAACCAGTTAATTTAGAAAATAAAATAGTAGCTAATAGAGGTTTAATTAAAGCTGTAAGAGGGCTTATAACCTATTAGACGCTAAGCAGGCTAATAGAAATAACATATATAATACTCTATAAGGAAGAATCTTAGGGGCAAGATGGCCCTAAGAAGATATCTACAAGATAGCCCGCGCGCTGTTACGTGACACGTCGCCGAGCTCAAAGAGACTGCCCCAAGTAGCCCCCCCTACCAACAAATGATATAAGTAAGTTATATCCAGGGGCACGAAATACGTGTAGTATTGTATACTCTTTTGGATGGTAGTAACTGTCGTTCTATTAAGGTAGACTACATAGTCTATATACTGACGCGCCTCCCCCTTAATTAGTTAGCATATAAGTGGTTAGTGCACCAAACGCGTAACTACGCGTTTGGTATACCACGTGCTATAATTATACAATATCTTATAGTTCAATTTAGTAGGGGCGAGTTTCTAGGAGAGAAAGGCTACTAGACATAGTTCTCCATTCTTATTGTATTGTAATAACACTCCCCCTAGCACATAATCTAACAAGTCCATTTTAACAATATATTTAAGGTCAGGGTTAAAATAAGTGAGGATTAAAGCAGTTATAAAGCGATATTTTAAGTTATTAAAAGCTTATTCATATCTAGCGGTCTATTTAAATTTTATATTCTTCTTTATTAGGTTTACTAACGGCTAAGCAATTTCTAAAAAGTGGTTAATAAATTATTAATAGAAATTTACAAATCCTAAAAATCCTTAAATATCCTATATGTTGCTAGGGCTTTCCTAGTTTATAATTATAGTGACTTTTTTAAGGTCCATCTTAATTCCGTTATAGGATATAATTAAGCCTAAGTATATAACCTTAGACGCGTAAAACTTATATTTCTTAATATCACATTATAAGCCTGCGTCTTATAAGCGTTTAAGGACTATTCTAATATGTTTTCAATATTTAGAAAGTAAGGATAAGTAGATTAAGATATTATTAATATATATAATAACAAATACATTAAGGAATTTACAAAGTATATTATTAATATATTACTAAAACGTACTAGGACCGTTCTTTATACTAAACGGCATTACTAAGTATTTAAAGAGTCCCTATTATATATAAAAGGCTATATACTTCTTATCCCCTTTACATATACAAATTTTATTAAAGGCAGTAATTATATTAAGCTTTATAAAGTACTGTGCCTTTACTAATTAGTTAAGCGTCTCTTAAATTAAGGGAATTGGATATTAGTTTTAAATTATAATTACGTTTAGAGCTTAATAATTAACATAGAATCTTAAGCCTCCTCCTAGCTTTTTAATAAATAGCATAGGTAAAGTAAATAGAGATTAACTAGGGTAAATAAATCCTTTTTCTAGATGCTTATTAAGGTATTATTGCATTATAAGCAGTTCTTTTTATAACATGCCGTATAGCGGACCAAACTTTAGTGTTATACTAGGCTCAAGTTCTATCTTAAAATCATACTTCTCTTAGTATAGGGCTAGTTGGTCTATAAATCGTTTTTTAAACTTATTAATTAGGTTATAGTATTCTTTGGGTATAAGAGGTTATAAATTAGGATATTATTTCAGTTCTAGTGCTTTCTTAATATCTTCCATAGTTATAGCAAAGATTTTATAATCTTATCTTTTTGCTAATAAGATAAAAGGCGCGGCCTATATTATATAAATTTTAAGAGGTTTTAACATAATATCTTTACATTCTTTACCATAATTAGCAGTTATAGATTTATTATATTAGCTTAAGGTTTATAGCAAGGGTAATTTATATTATATTAAATTTAAATAGTTATATACATATTTGTAGGGCAAATGGTTTTTTAAGCAATAACTTTAGTAGTAAGTTATACGGAACTTTAGTATTTCTTTGTAACGGGACTAGCCCAGTTACAGTAGGAATGTCTCGGTGAAACACTTAATAGATAAATTCCGACGCTTTAATCAAATTCTGCCAAGTTAATCAAATTCTGCCAAATTCCACCAACTTAATTAATTTCTACTAGTCTCCACTAAATTCCACTAACGTAATGGAATTTAGTTAAAACCTATTAAAATCCGCGTGGGCTTGTGCCCACGTGTCTACTATTAAGACTATAAATATTTAGCTATAAGTTTCCTATATTCCTTTCTCTTCTTTACGTAATGTCTTGTTCTCTGCAAGAGCTATATACCCTTAGATTTAGATAGAATTTATATTATTCCTTTAAATCTTCCTTAAAGCCTCTTCGCGCCCTTATATTACATTGCGTCTATACCACTACCCTTAAAATAGTAAACGAACTTAAATCCACCACGTTAACTGTCGGTACCAGTAGAGGTTGTAAATAACATTATTAGATAAATAGCGTAGAGCGTATGCGGTAGGGGCCGTATGGCGTGGCGTAGGTCACCTGACTACCTACGGCCCGATAGATAGCCCGACCTTTTACTACCCCTTACTTTCTCCTTTGGTAGAGAAGAT
>Ga0307507_10005866_pt1 | contig 19579 bp, 21 predicted proteins | sample 7_EM_MG_FD_207223 | JGI IMG/M metagenome (GOLD analysis project Ga0307507, IMG submission 207223) | Populus trichocarpa ectomycorrhiza microbial communities from riparian zone in the Pacific Northwest, United States - 7_EM | ecosystem: Host-associated > Plants > Roots > Unclassified | place...
ATCGACGTTGCTAGATAGGAGTCAACGGACTTAGCTATCGCAACAGCTATTGGGCCAAGAGTAGTGATCGTTAGAAGACTAACGGTTACCTGCTGCAAGTATCACCCGGGAGGAGAGGATTGTAACAACTGTCACAACAATGCCAGGACGGAAAATAGAGACCAGTGGCATACCGATCCAACACAATGTCAGACACCGAATACAACTAGGATATACACGATAAGGAACTACTGGCCATAGTTGAGGTGTTCCACACATGGAAAAGATACACAAGAGGAAATCAAAAACCGATACGGGTCCTCACCGACCACAAAAACTTAGTCACCTTCATGATGACGAAGGAACTAAATGAATGACAAGCAAGATGGATGCAAGAATTAAGCCAATACAACTTTAAAATTGAATACCAGCGAGGAAGGGAGGGAGGAAAGCCAGACGCCATCACACGAAGGAAGGGAGACCTACCCACAGCAGGAGATAGGAGACTCACCCGAAATGTGAGAATCTTACTGCCAGAGGAACGAAACTGGGATATCACGGAAACCGAAGAAATCAAGCTCCACTTATTGGAAACAACCGAGTTTCGAAACAAGGAAGAAGGAGAGATACAGAAGGCAAGCAACGTCGACGCCGAAATCCAAGACATCAAGAGGAACTTGGACGAAGGAAGAAAAGAAATGAAAGGAATAGCGCTGGTGCTATGCCAATGGAAGGACGGCCTCTTATGGTACCAAGGAAAGATTTGGATACCAAACGAAGAAGGAATAGGAACCAGTCTTGACGCCAAACACGACGATCCTCGATAAGCGGGACATGGCAGAACGGCAAAAACCACCGAAGTGATCAGCCGACGATATTATTGGACAAAGATAAGAGAAGATATCAAACAATTCATAAAAAATTGCGACACATGTCAGAGGACCAAAGTGGTCCGACATGCACCCTACGGATTGCTCCAGTCAAACGAGGCCCACGATCGACCATGGAAATCAATGGGTATGGACTTCATTACCGACCTGCCGAAATCAGACGGATATGACACCATACTTGTGGTCATCGATCGGCTGACTAAAATGAGCCATTTCATTCCCTACTCGAAGGACCTCAACGCACGGCAGTTCGCAAATCTCCTCATAAAAGAGATAGTCAGGCTACACAGACTACCACATGATATCATCACCGACAGGGGAACACTATTCAGCTCAGACCTATCGAAAGAAACTACAGGAAATTAGGAATCGAACGAGGACTCAGCACGGCGTTCCATCCACAAACAGACGGACAGACAGAACGGACCAACGCAATATTGGAACAATACCTCCTAGCATACATCAACTATCACCAAGACGATTGGTGTGATTACCTACGACTGGCAGAATTTGCATACAACAACGGATATCAGGAGTCCATCAAAAGTACACCTTTCCGTGCAAATTACAGAACCTACCCTGAATACGAGATAATCGGTCATCTGATTCAAGGAAAACAAATGAAACCAGAAGAAATGACTCTGCTGCATGAGTCATTAAGAAACGAAATGGTGGCCGGGCACTCACGACAAAAAGAATACTAGGATTTACCCAGAAAACCCGATCCAAACCTACAGTCAGTGGATATAGTGTGGGTATTGCCACCCAATATCAAGACCACAAGACGATCGAAAAAGTTGGACTACAAGTAAATCGGACCATTCCGAATCTTGGCAAAGATTGGGACAAGCGCATATAAGCTGCCCTTGCCGCCCTCAATGGCCATACACAACACATTCCAAATCTCCCTCCTCCAACCTTACCAAGACAATCAATTCCGCTCACAGATCAAAGAACCCCCTCCTGCTATTCACATAGAAGGAGAAGACGAATACGAACTCGACAAAAGCATCGACTCTCAACTCCACTACAACAAACTCCAATATCGAGCCAAGTGGAAAGGCTACTCACCAGAACATGATAAAGTTTGGTACCCCGCAGAAAACTTCAACAATGCAGAACACGCAATCCGACAATTCCACCTGCGCTGCCCAGGAAAGCCCAGAGTGGATACACGTCACGATCAACAGATCGTCCTCCACACATCCCCCATCGTCAAACAAGGACGACGCTCGCACACCCGAGAGAGCGACGCCAAGCGCGTCGCCCACAACGCTACCCACACTAGCCCAGAATACTCGGGCTCACCAGGAAGAGAGGTGGCGCACCTCTCGATGCACTGGACGGACTGCACTGACGATGGATGCCAAATCCATCTCGGTGAAAAACAAGGGTCATGTTAGTACCCACAATTCACCAGGGGATCGAGAAAACCAAGTGTCACCCACAACTACAACTGGCGACAGGAGATGGAAGCGAACCCAGGGGAGGACTGGGCCCCCCAACAACCTCGTCAACGAAGGGCCTGGATGGCTCATCATGAAATCACGAGCTAGGAGCATTATTTCAACGACAAATGCAACGACCACGGATGCGAAAAGGTGGACACCGGCTATTACCCCCGACAAGTGGGAGAAAATGGAACACTGTCAGGAAGGGACAAAAAGGAACACAAGAAGAGAAGAGCCGTGAAGACACGGCTAGGAACAGAGGGGAGCGAAAAAACCATTCCGGAGGTGGAAGCAATGGAAAAGACAATCTCGGACCTCCGAACCCAACTCAATCGCGCTGCCCAAATCATTGTGGCAAAAGACAATGACCTCGAACGACTCGACAAGGAGAAGGAAAAACTCCAACAAGAGTACAATCGAGCCAAACAGAAAATGCACCAGATCGGAGCCACGCTCTGGAGAGAAGGAGTTTAGCATCGTGGGACCGATGCAAGAGGGTGAAGGGAGCTAATATCACAAACGGTGACTAAGCAAGGCAGACTCTGACATGACTAATAGTTATTAGTCATCGGTTTGATATCTTTTACGCCATGATATCAGTTGACTTATAAGTTCTCCCATGACGACGTAATAGCGTGTCATTGGTTTATTGTTCTTAGTTGATATTTGACATGACACCCGATTGTGGTCATCTGCTTTATGTATTTCGCACATGACTCACAGATATGAGTCATGGGTTTCACGCATGTCACCCCGTTAGGGCACATGACTTGTTTTATGAGTTTTGATTGATTGCGAGATATGGCACAGTTGACTCTTACGAGTCAGATGATGGATTTCACACCATGACTCACTATGAGTCATGAGTCGCGTGACGCGAGGGTATGAGTCACGCAGGGTTAGGGTTGAGGGAAGAACCCCTATATAAGGGTACCCTCGGGGCAGGGGATTTGGGTTCTTCACGCAACCATCTAAGTTCTTTCATACACTATACTTTCAATACAAAGATCTTTATCTATCACGCTTTCGGGAATCAAGAGACGACTGTCTTATAGGAGGCTAGCGATCGACGTTGCTAGATAGAAGTCAACAGACTTAGCTATCGCAACAGCTATCGGGCTAAGAACAAGTGATCGTTAGGAGACTATCGGTTACCTGCTGCAAGTATCACCGGGAGAGGAGAGGATTGTAACACTAGTGATATTAACTAATGTGTTTTATTCTCATCCAAGAGTCATCATTGGTGACAACTTCTCATATCAGTCTCCATAATAATAATGTAACTGCTAGTGAAAACAAACCAAATCTACATGCCAGCAGGATAAGTATTAGTTCTTCTTGTAACACTCCATGAAAACCCTAGCTGGCACAGTAGTTAATATGCATAAACTGGGCATCAGGAAAATGTCGGACCGTGGTCCAAGGTGGTCCTGAACGCTCCTGGTCCACCAAGGGGGGTCGTGGTCCCGTGGTCCACCTGATCCACCCCAATCCATTCTGATCTACACTTTTTCAAATTTTAACAAAAATGTGGACCAGGGTGGATTAGGGTGGACCAGGAGGACAAGGGGGACCATAACCCCCCTTGGTGGACCAGGACTGGTTTTTACATTTTGCTGATGTAATTAACCTCTTATGCAATTACCAGAAGCCTTAGAGTTTAATTCCCCTCATTATCATGCGTAATTATTAAACAATCCATCACATCGGGCAGAAGAACGCAAGATATCTCACCTATTAAAACTGGAAGACTGAACTTGAAGCCCTTAGGGCAAATCAGCACTGCTACGTGGTAGGAGAATCCGACTCTAGACCTCACCGTTGGATAGGGTTCACGATTGGTGGAGTATAATAGTAGAAAAATAAAATAAAAACATAATAATCATTTGAGCCTGTGCCAATTAAAACCTGACCTTTGGGCTTTTGGGTCAAGAGTGGGAAAATGTGTTGCAACCTGAATGACCAAAGAAACAACTTTTGTAAAATTGGTTTTTTATATTCACAGTACCTTTAAAGAGCAACTACACAATCAAAAAACACTATAATATTAAGATAAAACCAGTAAAATTTCATTCAAGGTCATTAAGCTTAATGTATAAACTTGCATTTTGTAAAAGGTGTTTGTTTATATGGTGCTCTCTCTTTTTTTGCAGTTTGAGAAGCATATCTCTTTCCTAAGTTACATTGTCCAGCTTTCAATAATATTACATAATCCACTCATTTTCTAATCGCATTTTGCAACTGCCATCTTCAAAACTAAATAGCTGAACAACCAATTACTTTTTACCTATTATTATTGTGTCTCCATGTAGCCAGAAAGCTAAAGTTATTCTACATGGTAAAAAATACATTTCACTAATATTTCGTTTTTTCTACATAAACATTGCTACAGATGTCATTAGTAGAGAAATAATATTTTCTGAGGTGCTGAATATATTCTCTAGATGGCTAGCTAAGTGGTTAAGCCAAAATAAATTATTTGTGGTTGTCGTCCGAGAGTGGGTTTTTAATTGGCACAGGCTCATTTGTCTCTAATTACATTTTAGAAGAAACAAGCAACTCTGAATCCTGAATCATATAATATAACAGACTCTCTAGAATAGGGATCATTGAACTAGTAAGGACTAACACGAGCCTACTCAGCCACATTGCATTTTACACTTTATGGCGTTACAAAAGTCTTGATACCAGGTTCTCACCCCGCATTTCTCTTCTTTTCAGATCTTCGAGCTCTCCAAGTCGCGTGCTCCGAATACAAATACACGCGTGCCTCGCAGAGCAACTCATAGTAGCCACTCAAACCCGAAACCTTGCACTTTCTTAACCACAAAGGGAATAAGCATAATTACTGCTGTGGAAATCCCCGCACAGTTGTTCGCGAGCCTAGATTTATCGAGCCTCAAGCCTGGCATTGAGCCATTGATTGAAGCACCCTCCCGACAATCAGGTACCGGCATTTCGCACTCTGGGGAAGAGATACTCTCTGGTACATACCCAATTCTCCCTCAGTACGACAAGCCTATTCAATGTGTCGGCACGGCACTTTCCCCCCGCATATCTTAATCCCCCCACTCCATGAATACAAGAGCACTATGCTCCCCAATCTCCTAATACCATACAGACAAGAGCCCCACCTTCCGGCCCCTCACCAAATCACCACCAACCCAACACAAGATTCTTAACCTGCACACTACATAAAACTAGAGCCAGGATGAAAAGGTTCGCCTAGCTATCAATAAATTTAAGAGTTCGCTGGCCGAAAGCACAAAAGATCACCCGGATCGGACCGAACGTCCGAAACCCCATCCCACGAAAAGCAAAAAAATATTTAGACTAATAGCCTCCTCGTCTTTTTTCCCTTGGCTTTAGTCTAATCTAATCTAATCTAATCCTTTTTCTTTCTTAATGCAGGTGAATCTTGTACTACAGTACAGCACAGTGGTGGTTCGACTTTTTGAGGCAAAGGGTAGTGGGTGGGCGATCAGAAGCCTAAGGAAGGGGTGCCAAGTAGTGGGGGAATACGGGTTCAATGACACCAGGATATCGATATGGAAATCGTTCCAAGCCTTAACGAAACGAGAAAAATGAAAAAACTTCATGGTTCGATTTGGACCTTGCGATGTGGAAATACCGAGTTTTTTTTTTCTTTCAATTTTCATAAGGAAGCATTAGCTATCATGGGGCGTCACTCGTCTCGGAATTCTATTATGCTGTCGTACTTACTAGTTTTCCCCGAAGTATATAATTAGCCTAAAAAAAGTAGAGATGGAATAGGGAAAGACCGAAGCGCTAATTAGGCCCCACCATCGGGCTATTTAATCCGTGCTTGCCGGGGGTAAAACCTCGGAACCGTAACCATCCCCAGGCAAACGAACATTCGGCATGGCATCCGATAATTCATTAGAGAGCATGCAGTTCCAGTGGGCACAGCTGGTCCACTCGTATCGAAACTACCAGCAACAGACCCCATTGGACGAGTATATCCCAGAAGCAGGTGGATTGGAGATGGTGGAGTTCGGGAAGAGGGAGCCGCTGACGAGGCAGAATAGTGCACCACTTTCTTGTGTGTAAGTGCCTTTTGGGTGTAAGATGACGGTGACTAAGATGGAAGAGCAGCAGGTGTCGGCAATGGTAGTGAAAACGGGGATAATCGTGGTATCTTATGGATCATCCTTGTCCTGATCGAGATGGGAGTTGTGATCTGGGTGCTCTTCACGGTGATGATCGCCCTCGGCACTTGGTGGGCTGGCCTCTTCAAAAGTGAACAAGTTGAAGACCGGGAGAAGGGGAAGAGAGAAGAGTATCTCGGAAAGGTTTCAGATCCCGAGTAAGATGAAAACAAAGGAAAAAGGAAGGTCAATGTATGGTAGTATAGGAGAACAATTGAACGGCAGCTTCGAGAATGAGCGCATAACAAAAACACCTCCTGATAAGACAAGTTTAGAAAGGAAAGAGAAGAAAAAAATCCCCTGCTTCAAGAGAGTACCCCAAGTAGATATCATAGCTAGAGAGAAAGAAAAGGAACCCAGCTCCCCCAAACGACAAATAAAGATGGAAAAAAAACACCTCACACCTCATCCGGTGACTCCCCCAAATCCTTCTCTTTATATACCGCAACCAAAACACCACTACCACCCTTCCGTAGAATCACCTTACTAAACCCACCCGCCCCCAACACCTTCAATTAGCTTCCCTGCTCCCTCCTCCTCTCTAGAAATACACCGTACCTATCTTTATAAGCAACAGCCCCAACCCCCTTCGTATCCAGCGCAGCCCGTGAGGCAACCGTGATGTAGGTGGCATCATCCTCTGTAGCCTTCCCTCGCGCTTTCACATCATGGTACGAAACATTAACCTCCCTCGTTGCCTGTGGACGGAAGGGACAAACAAACCTCCGAGACAAAGCCCGGTTTGTGAATCGATTAGTAGAGCGCCAGTTACGTTTGATGCCCCCATCCTAGTTTCGTTAGCTGGGGGAATGGGGGAATGGAGGAATGGAGGGAGGGAGGGAAGTACACGCTGTCAAGCCATTTTGTTACCGCTGTTGGGTCCATTTGTACTTATCGGGTGGGTTGGGGAGATGGGAGGGGAGGGGGAGGAAGTGTTTAAGGTCTTTATATAACTTAGCCGTCATAGGATCTCATCTAGATGCTGGTAGTTAGCTATCTCCCGCTCGTGTCATAAGTTGCTTTTTCTTTTCCTTTTTTTCTTTTTTTCTCTGCTGGCGAAGTCTAAGGGTTTTGTTGGTCTTTTGCATACTGTATGGATGGTGTTCAAGACAAATCGGTGTTGTAGGAGAAAGAAAGAAAGAAAGAAAAAGAAAGAAAAAAAAACTTGCAGGAGGCTCTGCAGTTGTGTCACAATTGCTATGATAGACGATGACACTTCATACTTCTTCGACCTCATGAATACGGTGAGTGAGTGAGTCGATACGGCAGGACGAGCACGGTACATTACAGCGGGGTGCCGAGTAGATGGGCGAGATCAAACGGAGGATGTCGAGGATGTTCACAGATTGGTATGATGACCTGTGAATATTATGAGGGGCATTATCACATGTAATGATTCTTACGATATCTACTGAATTATTGGGCACGTCATCGGCCGCGGCATATATTACGACTACCAGCAGCCGGTAGAGCAGTTTCTCACAGTACCGTCGGTGGTACGGTACTCTGCAGTTTGGGGCACGATAGGGGTATTGCACGGATTGCAAGCTGTATCATGTCCCGCGGAGGTATACCATGGGTTATAAATCGTTGCATAATCTAGTCTACTCTTCTGAAATTGCCGCTGGTCAGCTCGGAGAGGTGATTACTCGTACTTGTAGTGTGGAAGTGTCTCTAAAATGAACTTTTATTGAATAATACTACCCGGATCCAAGCAACAGGGACAAATTTTGGTGGGACGCGATAGAAGTCCCTTTCTTTGTGATGCCTCGATGCAAGGAGTATCAGTTTACTGGACAGTACGAGCTCTGAGCTATCCCTACGGCCCCCTACCTTCCACCCTTCTACCCCAAAGTACCCCTCTCCACACTTCGGTAAAATAACTGAGTTGAGCACAGGTGAGTGAATGCAGACAGCAACTCCCGCCGTATGCCAGCAGACGGGTAGCTGGTGCTTTAGAGTACACATCAATCTAGGGCGGGAGGCGGGGATCAATTACTATGATATGCACGGTACAATCTCCAACGAGGAGCATGACGAATACCAGCTGGTGAGGCACAGGGGTATCATATTTAGCAAGCACAGAGCGAATTCGTTAAAACAGGGTAACCAAAACAATAACTACCGTATTATAATACTAATCCCTGTTTGTCACGCTGGTTTTGGTCGTGCCCCAGTTGAAGACTATATTGACTGTGTTCGGGACATTATTTACTTACGTTTCTTCACCAGCGTTCACATTGCGGGCACAACACTTACCGGTAGCCTTACTTAGAAACTAAAGAAAGAAGGACAGATACGGAGGAGTTGAATTTGCGTCTGCTTATCCCCCCCCGATAAACACAATTACCACAGCACAGGGCCAGGAAGGAAGGGGAAGAAGACATGCACATATTCTAATTTCTCCCAATTTGAGCCCCGTTATCCGCTGATTTTGGTAGGTTGGAGTACAGTACTGCAGCGCTGAGTGATAAGGATCACCTTCCCAAGGACGTGAATGAATGCACCCTGGTGTAGGGAAACCGACGCTCTCGACCCCAGAAATTGAGGTAGAACACCGTAGATAAAGTAAGTTGGCATGTTATCCTGCTAAACATATCCCGTCTGTAGCTTTTCTAGGCTGTTAATTGGATGGATACAGTAGTCTACGGAGGCTATTGACAAGTAACTTTCGCAAAGAGTGAACTTTTCCCGGTTCCGGTAAAGCACAATACTCTATTGTCCAGCTCAGCAGCATACACTTTCTACTTCCGAAGAAGCGTTACGAGCGGTAATGGGATTATATCTCGTACTTTTACGAGTGAGTACTGTAGACTCATGAGTTCACCAAACTCAGCTCCTGTAAGCCACGATGGTACACTGCTCCAACAATTGGATTTGTGGTTTGGTTGATGGCGGCTTTCCCCTGCCCCCGCGCCAATGAAATTGATGCATTGCATTATTTTATGTGTTCAGAAGAGCGAAATCCATGTTTCCGAGCAATTGCTGCGTTGGAACAACTAGCAATCTGCAGGTTCCCTCTCAGTCGAGGGATATGCCGGTACGGCACACACATATTTGGCGATCAATTGATTTGCTGCTGCTTCTGCAAGTTTTGACTGCTTTTGGCTGCCCCAAAGGTGATATCGATGCTGGATGTTACAGTAGGTGCTGTGCGGCAGAGTACAGTACATTACAGCACAGCACTCAAGTACGAGTACCAATACCTCCCCAGCCATGTTTCAGGAGTGGACTACGCGACTTACCGTTGCTACCGTAAAATACAAGTGTGATTGCTTAGAAGACGCCCTCATTTGTATGCTATAGTACCGGCACAATATCACTTGCAGGATTTTGCACAACCACCACCACCACATCTTTCATCTCCCCTTCCCCTTCCCCACCATTACCAATATTCTCTCTACTCAACTCGATTTAATCCACCATACGCACCAACAAAACACCTGTATCAGATAAGCCACCTCCACCATGCGTCCAACAGCAAACTCACAGATGCACCGCTTGCTCACGCTCCCCTCCCTCTCCCCCATCTCCTCCCTACGTTTCTCGCCTAGCCACCGCCAAACCCCCCACCGACCCCTACACCTCACCACGCCGACCGGCGCAATCGAGTCAGTCGCAGTTCTCGGTTCACTTTACACCTCCTGAATATGTACCCAATAAGGGGGAGACTGACGAATATTTATTTTTCTTTCTCTCGCTTTCTTTCTTTCTAGGTGGAGGCATTACCGGTCTATCCGCTGCCTGGTACCTCTCCAAACTTGCTCCTTCAATTCCCGTTACGCTGTATGAGAAACTCGATAGACTCGGGGGATGGCTCAACACCAAGCGAGTCGAATCCGAGGATGGAACTATCCAGTTTGAACAGGGCCCTCGGACAATTCGCCCATGGACGGTTTCTGGCTTGGTTACAATAGATATGGTGTGTTTGATCGACGGATGCGTTTTCGTTCTCTGCGGTTGCTTCTGTGCAAACAGCTTACGATAGAGCAGATCCGGCAGTTGGATTTAGAGAAGGAGCTAATACTCATCTCGAAAGACACCCCTGCTGCTAAAAACAGGTTCATCTACTTTCCCGATCGCCTAAACCAGCTCCCGAGCAGCCTACTCTCGGTACTACTTAGTCCAAATTTACCAGTCATGAAAGGGGTCCTCACTGGGATTCTCGCTGAGCCCTTCAGAAAGCGCCGGCCAGCGGATCTGACGGATGAATCAGTAGGTAGCTTCATTAGCAGACGGTTCAACAAGGCCTTAGCAAACAATCTTGTGTCAGCGGCGCTACACGGGATATATGCGGGTGACATAGATCAGCTCAGCGCAAAATCGCTATTGCCAAAGTTTTGGCTAGCCGAAGAGCATCAAGGAAGCTTGATGAGAAGTGCCCTCAGTAACAAGATGATAGAACCCGAAGACGACCAGGCCACTCGAGCGGAATTGCGTGACGATAATGCCGGCATTTGCGCACGGATGGAAGGGACGAGTGTGTATTCGTTTAAGGACGGGATTGAAACACTCAGTTTGGCTTTGGCGAGAGACCTGGAGAAAAGCCCCAACGTCACAATAAAGCCAGGGGTGAAGTTAGGTAACATTAATTATGTCAAAACTCAGGGATTGCCAATTAGTGTAGGCCCTACAGTTTCTCCAAAGCATTCTTATTTATTTACGCTAATCCCTTCGATAGATCACTGAAGGATCAGACAAGCCTATCAGCTACTCCCATGTGATATCGACATTGTTCGCTCCATCGCTCAATTCTCTCCTCCCGGGACCTTTGCAATCGCCCTCCTTAGCATCCGTTCAAGCCGTCACAGTTCTAGTCGTAAACCTTTACTACCGCACACCAAATCTCCTTCCAGTCCAAGGCTTTGGCTACCTAATCCCCAAATCCGTCCCGAACTCTGAGAATCCCGAAAAAGCACTCGGCGTGATCTTTGACTCTGATACCACCCCATCCCCAGGCACTAAAGTGACCGTAATGATGGGTGGGCACTACTGGCAGGGCCACACCTCCTACCCAGACAGGCACGAAGCCGTTAAAATGGCAAGAGCAGTATTACAACGGCACTTGAAAATCACAGAAACACCGACACTCACCAACGCTACCTTACAAAAGGATTGTATCCCGCAGTACACGGTCGGCCACGACGAGCGGATGGAGATGGCGCATGAGGATCTACTCACGGGATTCAATGGACGGTTGAGCGTGGCCGGGAATAGCTATTTGGGGGTTGGATTGAATGACTGTGTTAGGAGCGCGAGGGATGTAGTTAAGGGCTTGCTCAGCGGGAGGAGCTTGACTGGGTTGGAGGGGTTTAAGGGTAAGCAGTGGGTTTCTTGAAGAAAATAAAACGGGTTCCTCACACACATACACGGCCCAAACGCCAGGAGAAAGGACACCGGGGAGAGCGGAGCCGGCGAGAGAAATGTCGACGGTGGGCCCGGGGGCCGGGGGGCGCAATGCCCGGACGTGAGTATTTCCTTATTTACACGACTACTGGGCACGGAGGTGACGGGGTGGGTTTCTTTCGTTTTAGTTAATTTCCTAGCATACACGACTATTGGGCTTGGAGAAGACGGGATAGGTTTCTTTTGTTAGGAGGATTTTCTTAGTTTACGACCACTGGGCACGGAGGTGACGGGGTGGGTTTCCTTTGTCGAGGGTATCTCTTTATGTACACGACCACTGGACATGGAGATGACGGGGTGGGTTTCTTAAGTTTTGGATAACTTTCCTTACGTACACGACCACTGGGCACGGGGGTGACGGGGTGGGTTTCTTTGGTTTTAGCTAATTTCCTAGATACACGACTATTGGGCTTGGAGAAGACGGGATAGGTTTCTTTTGTTAGGAGGATTTTCTTAGTTTACGACCACTGGGCACGGAGGTGACGGGGTGGGTTTCTTTGGTTGAAGGGAGATATATGTTTTGAGGAGAGAAGAAGTTGGGAGCAGGAGTTTCATATGTTTGACTGAGAGAGGGTTCAGTGTAAGGCTAGGCTTAGGCGGAAGTGGAGGATTTTCCTTGAGGGGGCCCCAGGCTGGGGGGAGTATCCCAAGCCGTACCACGATAGCCCCTACGGCTGAATAAGTTGGGGGAATGAAATTACAGTAGGTTTACACACACATACACACACTTTCTCTCTTCAATTTACAAACGTGTAAACACTAGATTGTGCACGATGGTTGAATCCTCCACTTTCGCCGCACATTCCTTTGCTCAGACAAAGAGACGGTCAAAAGTATGGTAAAAAAAATACCGCAGTTTCACAGCACAATCCTACACAATGGCCCAACGCACGAATCAGACCAGCAGCCCAAGAATCCAGAGTAACGGCGATAGCAAACAAGAATGTAAAACATCAACAATGCCATCAAGTCCCCGACTCCGAGTTGTCACCTCCACAAACAACACAGAAAAACATCGGCATGCCGATCTGACCTGATCTGAAATTATCGCTCACCCACCCGGTCATCTGTAAAGTCCCTGCTCCCACCCAACGTCTGCAGGTAACCCAACCACCAGATCCCTTCCACTCATCCCTTCAAAAATAGCCAGAGAGCACCACCACCACCGATGCTGTACTCACACACATAAGTGCAAATTGCACGAGAAATGGATTACTCTGTGCCCAGCGGGGGCTACTATAGTACAAAAAATTGAAAAGGGTGTCCAGAACGGACAATCTTTCTGCCCCTTCTCAAGGGGAGCCATCCCATTGCCATGGAATAATCAACGAACTGGTTTTTGTTTTTGTCTTTCGCTCTTTTAGGGTTTCCGGGAGGGTTCGGTGTAGCGGTGGGTTTTTCCGAAGGGTTCCCAAGTAGATGAGTGGGGGTTAAGCGCGGGAGTCCAGTACACGTACTCGTATGATACCGTAGCCGCGGGGGTTTTGACGGCGCCGTCGGCGACGATGAGAATTTAGGAGCGCAGAATGAAGTGAATGTCCAAAGTATCGTGCTGTTTTATACTCGCCGAAAGAGCAAGCACGTCTATCCTCAGCCTTTCACTTACGCCCCAAAAAACCACTACTGTACGCTCAGGTTGTTTGGAGGAATGGCGTTTAATTTATTAGTCGTAATTATCAACATAACTCTCCCTGCCCAGACTGCTGGACACAATGATCGCCACTGGTGGGTAATATATACCTTGGCGATGGACCCTTCCCCCCTTCCATCGTGAATTACTAATCCTATGATGCAGGCACAACATAGGACAAGCCACTCCCAAAGAAAAGAAAAATGCAGGCACCACCTCGCTTCAATAACCCTCCCTGGCAAAAAACCCCATCGACATGCCACTAATGCCGAAATCCAATCAAGCCCGCTGATAAAAAAAGGGTCCTTACTATCTCCGATAAAAAACATGTGACCGCCAGCACCAAACCCGAAATACGTACTCTAGGGTCCATGTTTTACCAAGGTTTATGTACGAGTACTCGAGTAAATCATTACCTTGCAAGAAAATAATCGCGTGTGCCCGTGGCTTTCTTTCTATTCTCCGGCCAGCCGGGCTAATAAAGTTCAGCCACTATGGATGGATAGTTATCTGGTTCCACGATCATTACCTCCTTTGGTTATGGGTCGAAAGTGCGGAGGGAGAGGGGGGAGATATATTATAGGTAGGTGGTAGAGCTCTCGACGGGGATATTTCTTTAGAGGATAACAAGGTCACTACGAGTGAGTGAATACGTGAGTGAGTCTATATCGTATTTTTCCCATTTGCAAAAAAAAAAGAAAGAAAGAAAAATGGCCGAGGAAGAAGAGAACAGAGAGAAGGGGTTTAATGGTACCGAGCCCATGCAGAGCACCAGTCCAAGAGGTTCAAGGTATCATTGGTGGGGAGATGAACCGATTAATATTGATGAAGCATTGTTGGATTTTGAAGAGTATAATTTTCTCCCCTCCCCTTTATTATTCGTACTAACCGGAACACCTCCAGACTCCGTAGAGCTCTCTCCCAAGCAACCCGCCAATCCTCACGTCCAAACTCCCACCGCGGCTCAAGAATAATACCAACCTCCCGCCGCACATCCCGACAAATCGACGACGTGGAAGAGGACCCGGAACAAGCCCAAGTATCAAACGTCCACGGCTTCGACCTAGAAGAGTACCTCCAGCGCAGCAATCAAGAAGCCTACAACTCCGGCATCATCTCGAAAAAGATAGGAGTATCCTTCCGAAACCTAAGCGTCAGCGGGACCGGATCCGGCTATGCGGTGGTGTCGACATTCTTCGATGAGTTTTTAACCCTGTTTGGGAAGTCTATTTTGGAGCGGGGATGGGGGTATGGGCGGAAGGCGGTTAGTAGGGTTCGTAGTAGAGGTGGGGGAGGAGGGGATGTCAAGTATATTATTCAGGGATTCTCTGGGGTCGTTAGGCCTGGTGAGATGCTCTTGGTGTTGGGAAGGCCGGGGAGCGGCACGTCCACGTTTTTGCGCGCGTTGACGAATCAGAGGAGGGAGTTTACGAGTATTGAGGGAGATATTCACTACTCTGGGGTGCCGTTTGAGTTGGCGGAGGGGAGGTATCGGGGGGAGATTTTATTTAATAGTGAAGGTTTTTTTTTCTCCATACTTCTCTTTGTTCATATTTCCTGCTTTTTTGATAAGGCGATGAGACTAATTCATGATGGGGGTGACTTGTCAAAGAGGATATACACCACCCCACCTTGACTGTCCAGCAAACGCTCAAGTTTGCCCTCAGCACAAAGACACCTGCGACGCGCATACCGGGACTGTCAAGAGACGCCTTTGTCCAGCAGATGCTCGAACTCTTCGCCAAGATGTTCGGAATGATGCACACCCTAAACACAATGGTTGGCAATCAGTTCATCCGTGGAGTAAGCGGCGGTGAGAGAAAGCGTGTGTCAATCATAGAAGTAAGCATATTCATCCATCGCATCATCACCAACCCTCACTCGACCCAACTAACCTCGCGCGCAAAAAAATAAAACAGGCACTAGCATCCCGCGCGACAGTCAACGCCTGGGACAACTCCACCCGGGGACTCGACAGTTCCACAGCGGTAGACTACATCCACGCCCTCCGAATCCTAAGCACACTAACCCACTCGACCAACATCGTAACCCTCTACCAAGCCGGCGAACAAATCTACAAAGAATTCGACAAAGTCTGCGTCATAGACAACGGACGACAGATCTACTACGGCCCCGGATGCGCCGCAACCTCATACTTTGAGACCATCGGCTTCCACCGCAACCCTCGGAGTACAACAGCCGACTTTTTGACCAGCGTGACGGACCCAAACAAGCGGAGGGTCAAGCCAGGATGGGAAGGAAAAGTCCCGCTAACGCCACTAGAACTTGAAACCGCCTTCAGGAATAGCAGCCATTGGACAGCCCTACAGGAGGAATTAACAGCCTACGACGAGGAACTCCGCTCTGGTCGGGACGCGCGCGACTTCCGCGATGCCGTGAAGCAGGACAAGTCACGACGGAGCGGGAAGGGCAGTCCTTACGTGGTATCGCTGCCAAGGCAGATATGGTACCTCACCAAGCGGGACTTTCAGCTCCGTATGCAGGATAAGGTCGCTATGGGCAGTCGGTTCTTCAACACGCTTGTCCTCGCACTCCTTATCGGAAGTCTGTTCTTTGGGATCAATCGCACGTCTCAGGACACTTTTAAAGTTGGCGGAACACTCTTCTTCAACATCGTACTCATCGGATGGATGCAGATGTATGAGGCTATCGATATGACTGTTGGTCGCTCCATCACCTCTAAGCATACTACCTTCGCCTTCTATCGCCCGTCCGCACTGGTACTTGCAAAGACTTTGGTCGACTTGCCGATCCTGGTAGTGCAGTGTTCGCTTTACACTGTTATCTTGTACTTTATGGCAGCCTTGGAGGTGAATGCTGGAAAGTTTTTTTTGAATTTGCTGTTTGTGTTTGTGAGTTTCTTCCCTCCCTGCCTCCCCCATCAGATAGAGGGGGTTATAATAATAATAATGACATAGACCTGCACTGTCTGCCTAACAGCATTCAACCGTGCCGTCGGCGCCTTCAGCAAAGACCTCAACGTCGCCATTCGAACCGCCTTTTTCGGCCTCCACGTCATGATCTTCTTCACAGGCTACCTACAACCAGAACCGAACATGAAATCCTGGGTATTCAAATGGATATACTGGGCCCAGCCACTAACATACTGTCTAGAAGCGCTAATGGTAAACCAACTAGAAGGTGTATTCATCAAATGTTCGGAGGCAGACCTAATCCCCGGCATCCCATCCGCGAGCATCGCAAACAAAGGTTTTCCCTCCCTCCCACTCTAAACCTAATGCCAACCGAGTGCTAACCCATGACTCACTCAACCAGTCTGCCACATGGCCGGCGCGAAACCAGGCACAGAATTCGTCTCGGGCACAGACTTCCTCCGAGAAACCTGGGGCTACGAACGTGCGAACGTCTGGCGCAACTTTGGCATAGTTATAGCCTTCACAATTGGCTATTTAGCTATAGCCCTAATAGGCGTGGAATGGCTAGAATACGGAGTATCAGGCACGTCCACGAGGAAATACACGAAACGACCAAAGCCCGAGAATAATAACTCCCAAGCAAACCAAAACGGCCTCCTCCTCCCCCTCCTCCCAATATCCGACTCTGGAAACCCCTCCGAAAGTAAATTCTCCCAGACTACAACGGACACTACTAGCACCAGCAGCAGCACACCCGAGAACTCCAGCCTCCAAGAGAAGAAGAATAAAAAAATAGAGGGAGAGGTACAAGGCTCCTACTACACCTGGAAAAACGCAACCTACACCGTAAACCAACGACGCCTGTTAAACAACATAACCGGCTACGTGAAACCCGGCCGCCTAACCGCACTAATGGGCCCCAGCGGAGCCGGCAAAACCACCCTCCTCGACACCCTCTCCCAGCGAAAACGCGTAGGCACCGTCGACGGCGAATTCCTACTAGACGGAAAGAACCTAGCCATAGACTTTAGCCGAAGCACAGGCTTCGTCGAGCAACAAGACGTACACGACGGAACATCCACCGTCCGCGAAGCCCTGCGCTTCTCCGCAACCCTCCGACAACCCCGCACCATCCCGTGCGCGGAAAAACACACCCTCGTCGAGCGCATCATCACCCTGCTAGAACTAGAACCCCTCGCAGACGCCCTAATTGGCGAACCGGGCGTCGGACTAACAGTAGAAGAGCGGAAACGAGTAACGATAGGAGTAGAACTAGCAGCGAAACCGGAGGCTTTATTGTTTCTGGATGAGCCCACGTCTGGATTAGACTCTACGGGAGCGTTATCCATCGTTCGGTTTTTGAAAAAGCTCGCGGGTGAGGAGGGCCTGGCGGTTCTGTGCACTATTCATCAGCCGAGTGCTATTCTGTTTGAGGACTTTGATGATGTTTTGCTGCTCACTACGGGGGGGGAAGAGGTGTACTTTGGACCGATTGGGGATAATGGGTGTGATATTATTGAGTATTTTGAGAGGAATGGGGCTAGAAGTGCTGCTGAGGATGCGAATCCGGCGGAGTATATTCTTGAGGTTTGTGGCTTCCTCCCTCCCTCCCCGAGTGATGATGGGTGAAGAAGGCTAAGGGATGGATGAATAGACGATTCGTAGAGCTTCAGGAACTCGCAGTTGGGCCGAGATATGGGAAGATTCGACAGAGGCTAGAGCGGTAATCGATGAGATCGAGAATATCAATGGTAGAAGGGCTATCCTCAACTCCGAACATCAAGATAGAACGCTAGAGTACGCAATGCCACTGAGCGTACAAACACTCGAGGTGACGAAGAGGGTGTGGCTAAACTACTGGCGCGACGCTTCATACGGTTATTCTAAGATGTTCTCCAACTTAAGTATGGCACTATTATGCGGTGTTTTGTGAGTTTTATCCATTCTTATCACTTCCTATCTACATATCTAACATACACGAATGAAATAAAGGTTCATAAACACCGGCACAACAATCCAAGAACTCCAATCCCGCACCTTCGGCGTCTACGCAATAGTCCACGTCTCCCAAATGATCCTAACAGGCGTCCAACCAAAATTCCTAGAATTCCGCACACTCTACGAAACGCGCGAGCGGAACAGCCGAATCTACTCTTCCACCGCCTTCATCACCGCCATGATCCTAGTCGAGATTCCTTACGCCTTCTTAGGTTCCTTGGTATTCTTTTTTCCTTGGTGGTACATGGAAGGCCTACCCCGCTCCAGCTCCTCCGCCGGATACGCTTTCTTCTTGGTGGTGCTGTACGAGATATGGATGCCGCATGTCGCCATGTGGATCGCGGCAATGTGTAAGGATATGACGGTGATGAGCGTGGTGAATCCTTTCATCTTCGTCGTTAGTAATGGGTTTGCGGGCATATTTGTGCAGTTTGCGCAATTGCCGGAGTTTTATAAAAAGTGGTTGTTTTGGGTTAATCCGCAGACTTGGTTGGTTAAGGGGTTGGTGTCTACGGCGTTGCATGATGTTCCGGTTCATTGTGATGGTGATGAGTGGGTCACGTTCCGGCCGCCGGGTGGACAGACGTGTGGGGAGTATGCTGGCAGGTGGGTTGAGCATGCTTTTGGGAGGATTGAGGATTTGGCGGCGAGGAGGGAGTGTAGGTATTGTAGGTATAAGGTTGGGGATGAGTTTTTGGAGACTTTGGGGATGAAGTATACCCCCTCCCCCCCTTCGAGCCTCAATGATATAGAATTATATTAATAATGGATATGTGTAGGTACTCAACACATTGGCGAGATTTGGGTATATTCTCCGCCTACATATTCAGCAATATTTTTCTCGTATATGTGCTTTATTATCTCTTCCGGGAGGTTCGGTGGAGGAGGGCATTTGCTAGAGTGTGGAACAAGAATAATAACAAGCAAGATTAGCGAATGAGCAAGGAAAGAAAGAAAGAAAAAACATGTATGGTAACCGGTGCGGGTGCTGTTACAGCAACGGCGAGTATGAATATGAAGGAAGGGGTAGTGGAATTGGTGGTTCATGATAGGTGGGAAAGGATACGATCCAAGTAAGAATAAGCGCTGCACTTCCTAGCCCCCCTTCCTTTCCTTTCCAATCCACCGATATCTCGGAGGATATATGATACACAATCTA
>Ga0307507_10005867_pt1 | contig 19579 bp, 34 predicted proteins | sample 7_EM_MG_FD_207223 | JGI IMG/M metagenome (GOLD analysis project Ga0307507, IMG submission 207223) | Populus trichocarpa ectomycorrhiza microbial communities from riparian zone in the Pacific Northwest, United States - 7_EM | ecosystem: Host-associated > Plants > Roots > Unclassified | place...
AGATACAGCAGTGGGATTCAGCTGGCTGATCCCAACATCGATTACTGCAACGGCAGTACAAACTACTAAGCTACTCCAGCACCATATTGTTATGCCTCATGGAGTACCTACCTTGACTGCCAGTGATGCTGACCCACAATGCACCTCTAAGTTGTGGAAACAGCCACTTAAGACCATTGGGATCGAACACATTATGGCAGCGCCCGGCCATCACCAAACGAATGGGCAGGCTGAACAGAAGATCAGGGAGCTCAAAACTGCCTTGAGAAATGTCACCAACCTCCGCCAAACCAATTGGCTCACCTCCCTCCCTGAAGTGATAGCATATTCTAACGCTGGCCACTCTGATACTATTAACATGTTTTTATACAAAGTGGTGTATGGTCGAGACTACTCCCTCTTAGACACCTACCGAGTCTACCCTTCTGCGGTTCCTACATCTGATGATTATGACAACAGGCACCAGGAAATCTGGAATGCAGCGTACCAAGCTCTGAAGCTAGCAACAGCTAGATCTAATAGGACTCTGGGTAAGGGAAGAGGAGAAGTCAAGCCTGTTGTGATTGGGGGAATGGTAATGATATATTGTAACCAATTTGCGACAGAATCTGGCAGGTCCAGGAAGTTACAACCACGATGGAGAGGCTCCATTATCATCATCGAATTCGATGAACATACCCAGAATTACACAGTTAGTATGGATTCAAAGATATATCGGTAGCACAGAGGAGTATTCCACGGCTCAGTTGTCAAACCCTACCACCCTAATGACGACCAGCGATTTCCTGGAAGGGCCAACACCAAAGCAGCACCTATTCTAATTCCTCATAAGAAGGAATCGGAGGTTGAGAGCATTCCTGGGAAGAGGACGAGACATGGCAGGGGACAATTCTTGGTGAAATGGAAAGGATACCTAAATAGGGAGAATAGTGGGGATTTAGTGGAAGGATTTGAGAACGCGGAGGACCTGGTACAGGCATGGTGGACTGACAACCTGCCGGGGGAGGAATTTCCTACTGTTTTTTCCGGTTATATTACGGTATCCTTTAGTCCCACAAAGGATGATTATGAACAGTATTTTGAGGACTCAACTGTGGATTTGGGATTCTGGGAACCCCATTTGGACACCAACTATGATAACAAGGAGATTGAGGTTTCTTTGTTGTATGTTTGAAATGATGTTTTGATTTTTTTTTCGGGGTGTAAGCAGTATAGGTTATGTTTGGTTTTGAGTATCGTTTGATATTCCGTATGTTCTATGAGTGAGTTTGATACTCATGTTGTGTTAGGTTTTGTTTTGAGTATCGTTTGATACTCAGTATGTTTTAGTTATTGTGTAAAAGTATCGTTTGATATAGGATGTATTTTATGTAATGTTTCAAGGCTACCATTTTGGGAGACTTTATGGTTATTGTTTACAAGTCTCCGGTTAGTCTGACAAGTGTGTTTATGACCTGCTATTCTGCGGACTTAGAGAGGGCAGACTTCAACAGCCAGAGTTTTCAATATAGTTGGTTGAACAGTTGCTTCTTCGGTTCCCTTCGAGAATCCAGTAAGACCCAAACATAGTTAGCTATTAGGAACTACTTGGTAGTTGCGATAGAGTAAGAAGTTTGTTACAACAACTTAGTTTAAGCCTCCGGGACTTAGTCTCGTTACATACCGTAATTTGGTATAGAGATAGTATGGTTACCCTATCGATTCCTGCCACTACTCAGGAGGCGGTTACATTTATCATCATGATCCCGTGATTGTTGCAGACTTCTCAGTCACTGAAATCTTCTATTCCTCCTGAGTCAATCATGCCGTTGATAGTGAGTGACTCCTTTCCACCGTGTAGTTGTATTTTCACCAGAATATGGTCATTGTCATGTTGGAGGGTTTCTGTCACAAACGCTGACTAAGCAAAGCAGACATTCACATGACTAATAATTATTAGTCATCGGTTTGTTATCTTGCACGCTATGAGATCAGTTGACTCAGAAGTTCTCACATGACGACACAATAGCGTTTCATTGATTTATTGTTATTGGTTGATATTTGACATGACACACATTTGTGGTTATCTGGTTTATGTATTTCGCACATGACTCATATTTATGAGTCATGGGTTTCACACATGTGACCCCTAAGGGCACATGCCTTGTTTTATGGGTTTGGATTGGTTGCAAGAGGTGGCGCAGCTGACTCGGACGGGTCAGCTGATGGATTTCACTCTATGACTCACTATGAGTCATCAGTCATGTGACGTGAGAGTAGGAGTCACGCAGGGTTAGGGTTGAGGGAAGAACCCCTATATGAGGGCACCCTCGGGGCATGAGATTTGGGTTCTTCACGCAACCATCTAAGTTCTTTCATACACTATACTTTCAATCAAAAAAGCATTTATCAAACTATACCTTCAGGAACCAAGACCCGACGGTCTTATATGAGCCAAGCGATCGACGTTGCTAGATAGGAGTCAAAGGACTTAGCTATCGCAACTGCTATCAGACAAAGGAGAAGTAATCGTCAGGAGACTATCGGTTACCTGCTGCAAGTATCACTCGGAGGAGAGAGAATTGTAACAGTTTCCGTGTAGTCTAGTGCCCCGTAGTTGCTTTCCATGATGATGGGTTTCCGTTCGAGTCTGTCACTCAGACCATCTCTCACTGGGGACATTGGTCGTTTCCCGACTGGTTGGCTTCCTCTCCGACCTCGATTTCCCTGATCTTAGGTCTTGTTTGCCAAATCACAGGTTTCTTCGTGGGTTCCCAATTCCTAGCTTGTGTGTTGAATGGTTTGGGTCTGTCGTTCTTTGTGCTGTTCCTGGCTCAGTGTCCAGTTTATGTGTATTTGAGGCATGGTTGTTCGCGAATCCTCCTTTGGAGTTCTTCTCTTGAGATCTTGAACCTTGGTCGTTTCCTGGTAGAATCCAGTTCCATGGGGTCTCCCTAGTTCTGATTGCAATTATTTGTGGGTTGATATGTCCCGTCGGGGCTTCGTGGTGTGATGGTCCCTCGTTGGACGTTCTTTGTTGATGGCGATTCTTGAATATGTCTGATCGTCACTAGGTTGGTTTCCTTCCGGATTGCCCATTGTGCTAGGATCTCGAGGTCCTTATATTCTTCGCTGCTGGCCGCCCAGGCATTTTGGAGTTCTGTGTTCCTCCCTCCTAAGAGTAGTTCTCCTCCAGTCCAGTCGCCCATGTCGGCTTTTCTAGCCACAAGGCGGTCTTGGTTCCAGTATTCCGTGACCGATCATTTGCCTTGTTTCCTGTTCTTCAGTTTGATCCTTGCTTCTCCTTTGCTGTCAATTAAGCCAAATTGTCTTTGTAATTCTGCTTTGAATCCTGCCCAAGTCTCCCAGGTTGGGCTGATTCGTTGCTCTGCGTATTGTGAGATCCAGGTCCCTCCGTCTTCCCTTAGGAGGCTTATTGCATAGAGGACTTCTTCCTCGTCATGGCCCTTCTGCCATCCTACTGTCCTGTAGTGTACTATGAGTTGGGCTAGCCAGCCTTGTAGTTTGTGTTGTTCGTATCGGTAAACCGCTGGTTCCTTGGCTTTGGATTTGCTGGTTCCTACGCTTAGGGATGTGATGATTTGTATCATCGGTTCCGGGATCAGGATTGGGGTTGTCTCCGACGATGTTGCTGCTCCTTGGGCTGCCGTAGCCGCCATCGTGTTTTGGTCGTGTTTCTCCTTGTTCCTCGGTTTCTTCTGATCCAATTGGCGCTAGTGGATCTAGTGTTGTGGGGCTTGCTGCCCTCTTTTTGCTCGACTCCCTTTCTAGTCCTTCCCCTTGGGATGAAAGGTCGAGATTTTCCGCTTCGGAATCGATGTTCTTTTTTGTCTTTGGTATCCATTTTGTCTTTCTGTTAGGTGCTGCTGGGTTGACGCAACCAAATGTTACAATCCTCTCCTTCTCAGACAATACTTGCAGCAGGTAACTGACAGTCTCCTAACAATCACTTCTTCCTTAGTCTGATATCTGTTGCGATAACGAACTCCATTGACTTCTATCTAGTAATGTCGATCGTTAGGCTCATAGAAGACTATTGTGTCTTGGTTCCCCAAAGCGTTGTAGATAAAGATCTTTGTATTGAAAGTATAGTGTATGAAAGAACTTAGATAGTTGCGTGAAGAAACCAAATGTAATACATCTTTTTTATTTTTTTACTTTTTTTATCATATTTTATATTTTGTTTCTAGCTGAGGCCGAAGGCCAAAGAAGTAACTACAAAAATAGCATTTAACCGCGATGGTTATGGCCGCAACAAACTACCACCCAGTCCAACCCATTGTTGAGACGGTGGAAACCGTGGGTGAAAAACCCCGGGGCTAAAACCTGCACCAAGTGCCTGGGCGCTGCAAACTACAACAAAATATACATCAAACTCGCCACCAAAAGAAAGGATCTACCCAAAACCCCAGGAAAACCCAACAGTGACAAAAACCAAGAAAACCCAAATCTGTAGAAGAAGAACCAGAGAAAGCCCTTCTGCCGCGAAGGCCTTTAAAGATCCCCAAATGCAAGCATCATCGAACACAACATACTCGAGGGTAATGGCACCGGGGCCATATAGACCAGACTGCGCGGCTGATGGTGGAACGAGTGGCGGGTTAGACCGTGGGAGTCCACGAGTACTTAGAGGAGTTGAGGTGAATGGTGGCCGAACGCCAGGGCGACCGAACCGGGTGGAAGGGTGTTTTGGCTATAACCGAGGCACGGGACGAAGACCGAGTAAGGGGAGGGAGGGGTGTGCCCAATCAAGTAGACGTACGAGGGAGGGAGGACCGAAACGAGACCACGACTTTTCGACGATGCCGACCGTACCGAACTGTGATATAAGGCGATAGTCCACTACCAGGGAGCAGAGCCACGGGGGCCACTACTTCGATGATAACCCGAGACTGCGACCAACCCATTGATGAAAGAAATAGGTTGCCGACCGTGCAAATGCTAAGCAAGGAAGCAAAACAAGTGCGGAGAAAGGAGGGCAAAGTATCCGTGAAACCCCATACTACCAGGCTGTCAAAGCAACAGGAAGTTCAGAAGGGAACCAGAGGGGAGAGGGGTGGTGGTAGCGTCCCCCTCCTAGGCAAAAGAGCCATCACAAGAGAGGAGAGGGGGTAGCTGTTCACGATAATATTTCCTGGTGTTGAAATTTCAATCGCCGGATGTGTAGAGATGATCGTTTGTGACCCAAATCTCATGCCTTGTTTTTTCTCTTTTTCTCTTTTTTTTTTTTTTTTTTATCATGTGTTCATTGTTTTTAGATACAAGAAGCTTCGTGCAGCCCTAGCTATGGAAAGAACAAAACCTATAAATCCAAAAAAACAACAAAAGAAAGCACTCTCGTTATCCTCCGCGGTGACTGAAACTCCTCTGTGGCTGAAATCATTTGCCCACCATTCCCTCCGGCAATAAAAGATAAGGAAAACTACAACGCGAAAATACATCTTCTTTACCCGTTTTTTGCAAGGAAAGATACATAAGGGAGGCATAAAACAACCAGCAACCATGAAAGAAATAACTCTTGCGGGGAACTTGGTTCAGTCTTGGGCAGGTGGGGGGGGGGAGGGGGCGGGAAAGTGCTCAAGGGCCATGTCCGGGGGAAAGCCAGTCTTCGTGTCTGTGATGTATTCGACTAAAGCTCGTATGAGGTGGGGTTCGGTCCATAACATACTGTCGCACTAGAGGGAGAAGTCATCTTTCAATAGGTCGTCTGCGACCCTTGCACCGGCGGGGCAGGTGAGGATGGCATGCCGCAATGTCTCTGGTCCAGTTCCGCATTAGAGGCAGGTTGGGTCTGGGTTCTCGTTGAACCAGGAAGGGTGGGTGGCCAGGTAGCTCCTTGCCGCTCGCCTCTGGTGGATGCACCTTGCCACGAACTTCCCCAGACCCATAAAAGGGTGCGGGGAGAGGGAAGGGGGGAACTAGTAATAAGGGGGTGTGGGGGTGTCTCTGGCCGAGTCTTGGAGGAGCATGTTTCTGGCGCGGGCACGAAGGGCCTGGAAAGTCTTTCCCATGAGCTCGGAGGGGGGGGATGTGGGTTCCGGGTGGGGGGGGGGGCGTGTAGGATGAGAGGAAGGCGTGTGAGGCCTTCTTGCAGGGGTAGGGTGCATTGTGCCAAGGGGTCAACCAGGAGGTGTTTCCTTAGTGGCGGCGAGGGGATTCTCGTTCCCCAGTCCAGGGGGAGGTAAACCGAGTACAGGCCCTTCATGAGGTGCCTTGACGAATCCTGGCCCCTGAAGGAGGAGAGGGAGGGGAAGGACAGTGGGAGTCTGACCGAGGCTGGGTTGGTGTTTGGGGGCACGCAGGCCACTCTGAGGGCGGCTAGGCGTCTTCTGTATCTGCAGTATGATATGATCGGAGGAAGACAAGCTTGGCGGGACAGAATAGAGGTAGTGGTGGAGAAAAAATTGTTTGTTGTCCATCTCTGGACTCTGTGCCAGAAGCTGTTGATGCCTCAGAGGGTGGAGGAGTTCGGGGTGAGAAGGTCGGCCCGGTATCTGAGTATGGGGAGGAGAAGGCAGTTGCCAATCCGGTGGCAAAGGAAGGGCCTAACACCCGTCGCTGAGGAGGTCAGGAGTTTGATGAAAGAGAAGATGCCCTGGGCTAGCGATAGCCTATGCCTGAAGTGGTGGGTGGTGGTGAGGGACGGCGTAAACCAGTATCCTAGCCACCTGACGACTTTGGAGGGGTTGAAGAGGTGGCTTCCAGCTCACCAGGGGCCGGTGTGGGGGAGGTCCTCTGGCTTGGGGTTTGCAAGTGGATGAGTTCAGTTTTCGGGACTGAGAAGGACACACCTATGTCCCGGCCCCTGGCGGCGATGGTCGTGAAGAGCCTTTGCAGGGTGCGTATGTTGCCTCTGTGAGACCGGGAGGTCACAGTGAGTGAGAAGTTGTTAATATAAGTGACCATGAGTCCTTTAGAAATTGACATGTGCAGGGGGGAGACGTATTGTGGAAATAGTAGGGGGGAGATTGGCGAACCCTTAGGGGTGCCGACGGAAACAGGGGAGGGAAGGTTGGGCGAGCCATGGAAAACCAGGATGCAGGTCCTTTCGGACAGGAAGGAGGATACCCAGTCGACCATGTATGAGGGTACCTGGGAGGCCAGGAGTCTAGCCCTGACGGTGGCGGGGTTGACATTGTCAAAGCCAGCTTTGATGTCCAGGAAAAGGGTGGAGACCTTCAGTCTAGGTCTCTGGAGGGTCATTATTTCATTTGTGAGAGCGAGGGAGGGGTTGGAGGAGCTGGGTCCGGGCAGGGAGCCGCATTGATTCTGGTAGAGTAGGCCCTTCTATCTAGCAATGGCGGACAGCCTGACGGTCATCACTCGGTCGAGGATCTTTGAAATGGTTGTGAGGAGGACGATGATGCCGAAAGAGGCGGGGAGTCGTCGGAGGCCTTACTGGGCTTGTCGAGTACAACCCCGTTTGCGGTTTCCAGTCACGGGAGGTGGTAGCCAAACGCCACCAGGGGGGAGAGGAGTTCAAGGATCATCACGAGAGAGATAATGTTGATCTGTTTACATACAGAGTAGGGTATCCCGTCGGGGCCAGGGGCCGAGGAGGGGGAAGATTTGCAGAGAGCGAGTTTAATCTCTTCTTTGCTAAGGGGGACGGCTGAGTTGTTCCTCGTCAGGCAACCTCTGCTGGGCAGAGGGTCCTTGGAGGGGAAAAAAGTGGTCTAGTAGCCTTTTGTTGATTGCAACCGGGCCTGAGGCGTCGGGGAGGGAGGGAAATCTGGGGGTCTTTCGTGGGGCGACCAGGTGTTTGGCCGTCCAGATGTTTTTTGGAGAGGTCTTTGCAAGGAAGTCAGCCCAGTAGGAGGCTTTTGCCCTTTTGGAGGCTTTGAAGTAGCCAAGGTTGGACTGTCTTGGTAGAGTGTAGGTGTCGGGCGTTTGGAGTCTCTTGGCCCTGCGGGTGGCTTTTGCAAATTGCTTCCGGAGGATCGTCAGGGGTGGGGTCCACCAGGCTTTGGATGTTAGAGAGGGGTGTGAGCGGGGTGCGGTGGCCTCAATTGTTGTGGTGAGTGCGGAGAGGGCTGAGGAGAACCATTGGTCGAGTTGGTTGGGAGAGGGAGTGTTGGGTGGGGGAGGGACCAGCCATTCCTTGAGCTTGTCAGTAAGGCTTGGCCAGTCGGCATCTAGCCAACCTGGTCTAGGTTTGCTGTTATGGGGGAAGGGGGGCGTATGGATATCAAAATGGGGCCATGGTCTGATGCCGTAGAGGGGAGGGACAATGCGTCCAAGCGTGAAAGGCAGGGAAGATGTGTCAGTTGGCAAAAGCCAGGTTAATGGCACTCGGTCTGTGGGTCCCTGTGAAGGGAAATTGGGTGTAGATGCCTGGAGTATTGAGGAGGGTCAAGCCTAAATCTGTAGCTCGGTCGAAGTAAGGGGCGGACTCCCTTTCGTCTTGCGATGGGAGGGGTCTGGAGGGGTCGGTTGCTGAGTTGTGGATGTTGAAGTCGCCTGCGACTAGATATGGGTATTCAAGGTCTAGGAGGGATGACTTGGGAGAAACTAAGCGGGGGGCCGTGGGGACTGGTCTGGCATAGAAGTTGCCAATTCTAAAGCGGGGTAATCTTACGCTGAAACAGCCTCGTGGGAGGAAGACATCTAGCACCATGAAGTCATCTGTTTCTGGAGGAAAGAATGGTAGTACTGCAAATTCCTGTAGAAGCTGGTGGGATACGTAGCAGGTCAACCTGGACCTAAAGATGGGAGGGGAAAAGGATTTAAAAGCGGAAAAACTAAGAAGAAAATCCGCGGAGGATGGGGGATCTTGTAAACCAACGATATCGGGAGGGGGGCCTTCCGTCAAGGAGGAAAACAAGGAAAGAAAAACATCCCCGCTACCCAGGCTGTGGTGTTGAACGAGTGTGAGGTTGTTCGCCGGAGGAAGGCCTTGGCGTGATGTAAAACGAGGGTTTTTAATCATCGTTGGGACGAACCCGAGGGTTTGGAGGGAGTTACTGGTAGCGGGCCCTGGTCAGTGGATGTTGGCTGGGACCCGCTGGGGGGGGGCGGTGGCATCTCTAGATTGGTGGAGGGGTCTGGGGGTGGAAAGGTCGATAGTCTGGGGTGGAGGGGCCTCGGGGGTAGAGGGTGCTGGGCCGCCATCATCGCCCACATCCATGGCTTCTTCAATGTTGAAGGAGGCATCAGAGTGTGCTTCGTCGGAAGGTGCTGCGGCCTCAGGCTGAGGAGGCGGGACTGGTCTTGCCATGCATTCCCTGGAGAAGGCACCGTGGTCGTCACCACAGTTGGGGAGGTGGGGGGGGAGGTGGGACAGCAGGCGGAGCTCGCCTAGAAATCGCCGCCCTTGGGGGACGTGGGGTTTTGGCATCTGTGAGCCGAGCGAGTATGATGAAGCGCACATTAGGGGCAGATGAGGTGTTTCTTGGTGCACTGGGCAGTGGCGTGTCCAAACCAATAGCAGTTGGTGCATTAGGTGTAGCGGTTAGCTTACGTTGTTTTCTCGACTTTGAGCCGTTTTGAAAATATGATGAGGGCCGGGAGGAGAATGGGAACGTGGTCTGGGTTGACGGGAGAACCACCGAAGTGGCCTGCTTGGAGAGCCTAGCAGCTCGGTCCTTGTTAAGGTACCTGGCCGCGCCAATAGTGACCGCATTCGCATTGTGGATGGACTTCTTGATGGACGTAGAGAGTTGTTCATTGTTGTTTGGCAGGACGTGGGTCGGGATTGAGTGAACTGCCACCAGTGTAGTGGTTGCCGCCTGGGTCAACGTAAACCAGGGATTGTCACCGACGGGGAAGGTCTGGTTGAGGTGGCGGGTGACCGCATCGAAGTAGGGGGTGTAGGATTCCGCCGGGGTGTTGGGATTGCTGCCAGTGAGGGAGACAGCGTCTCGGTTATTGACCTTTGCGAATGAAGCCTTTCCGGAGGAGACAGTTGAACTCGGTGAGGGTGGCAGCAGCTAAATAGGGGAAGGTGGCGGCTCTGCATTGTGCAAGGGCATGAGGGTCAGGGTTGGATCTAGCAGCGAAGGACCGTCTTGAGCCCAAGGGTAGGGACGACCGCAATTTTATTTCTCTGACCCCATCTTGCACTACATCTGTAGCCGAGGCTCCTTTTGTTTTTCGCTTTTCCTTTGCAAGGGCGGAGCCGGCCGCTTGTGCACAGGTGGGGGTGGTTCTTCAAGTGTGGTTCGGATGGTGGGTGGCAGGGGTAAAAATGGTGAGGTCATATTGACCGGCACGGAACTGTTCCACTTCCCAACAGTGTGGGAAGGCCTTGGCATACAACTAGGTGTTGCCGAACATTGGCTTGAGTTTGGTATTGTAGAAGGGGCATTGGATGGAGGGATGGGTAAGTCCTTGAGGAGAGGGTGGCGGTTGGGCCAGTGGGGGGAGGGTGGGAGGGGGCAGGGAGTGGAGGAGGGGGGCCACTTGGTTGGGCAGGGGTGGGAGGGTGGCTTCTTGCAGGGAGGTGTTGTGTTGGGGCCGTGGGGGCCGTGGTGCGAGCAGTGGGTGGTGGGGATGTCACCCTATGTGACAGGTCAGGTAGGGCGGATTGGAGGAGGCGGATATCCTAGTGGGTTGCTGCTTCGTTGGCAGCCTTAGAGAAGAGGTCATGGAGGTTGGAGCGGGATTCCTCGTTTTCCTTGCGGATTCCAGAGAGCTGGGTGGTGACGATGTCAAGTTGTGTGGTGATGGCCACGATGCCAGAGATGGTAGCGCAGAGGATAGAGGGGATGGAGCCTTCACCAGCACTGATTGTTTGGAGTCCGTGGGGGGAGAGGTCTTGGCCCAATTCGGGGTTCACTTGGAGGCTATTCCTGGTTTCTGTGAAGATTTCTGCCAGGAAGATGAGGGGGGGGTGATGGTTGTGCCGAGGGGCCGGGGGACGGAGGTTGCACAAGGCGACTGGTGTTAGCACGGGAGATGGCAGCTGCCAAGGCCTGATTGCCTGGGGGGATGGGAGCAATCTCCCTCAGGGGAGGGAGCGCGGGGCTGAGGCGTGGAAAGATGTCCCGTAAGCAAAGTGGAGTGTGCGTGTTTGTAGAATGTAGGTGGGGGTGGTAGAGGGTGAGGAGCTTGACCCAAATCTCTTGCCTCTTTTTTTTTTCTTTTTTCTTTTTTTTATCATATGCTTTGTATTAATCACCTACTGGGAATAAAGACTACGTACAGCGCTAGCTATGGTAAACAAAGAACCCCACCCCCTGTTTGCATCCAACCCGGCGCCAGGGAAAACGCCATCAACCCAAGTCTCTCTGGTACGAGACCAACTGGAAACCAGCCACGCAAAATAAGAAATCCCCCTGCGACTAAGCCGTCAAAAAGAAAAATACAAATAAATACATTGAGAGAAATCAACATGAAAACCTGTGCCGTAGACACCAACAAAGTAAATAATTGACAAACCAGTTGCGAAACCCTAAGTAACTGACAATGAAGGAAGAACAAAGGGGGTGCGGGGGCCACTAACAACCATGGTGGCGGTGGAAAACATTACTCAAGAACCCAAGGCGTTGACATCCACCAACGAGGGAGTGCAATACGACGAATGAGCGTAACCAAGGGGCGCATCCGTGGCAATCGCTAGGGCGGAGAAGGCAGGAGGGTTCCAGTCGAGTGAATAGACTGTAGCTGTAACCGACCAACGGGACGAGAGCTGAAGGGGGGGAGGAGGGGTAGACCCAATATCTGTGGAAACTATCGGTAACTGTGTGCGTGGCTGACTAGGCAGCCTCTAAGGGTAATGAAGAGAACAGAGAAATCGACAGTAGCCTGTTGAAAGGTTTTCACCTACTGCGAACTGTAGTCCCTGCCGTCTGTAACATGGGCGAGAGGGGGTTGCTGACCGTGCGAATGCTAAGCGAGGCAGCGCAGCGCGAGCAGAGAAAGGGGGTGATAGAGCCAAAAAACCCCTATAAACAAGGACGGTAGGGCCCAAGGACGTAATAAGGGAAGTAAGGTGGGAGGGGGGGGGTGCAGCTCACGGACAGTGCGGGTCCAGCTAATTGAGAGTGCGGTAGTGATGGATGTTGACGATGAATTCTCCGGGTCTTGAGATTTCAATCGCCGGAGGTGTAGTGGAGATGGTTCGTGACCCGAATCTCATGCCCAAAGGGTGCCCATATATAAGGGTCCTTCCCTCAACCCTAACCCTGTGTGATTTATACCCTTGCGTCACACGCCTCATGCCTCATAGTGAGACATAGTGGGAAATCCATCAGCTCCCTGGTTCGAGTCAGCTGCATCATACCTCGTAACCATTCCAAACTCATAAAACCAGTCATGTGCCCCAACGGGGTCACATGCGCGAAAAACCCATGACTCATCACTATGAGTCCTGTGCGAAATACATAAACCACATGACCACAATCGCGTGTCATGTCAAATATCAATCAATAACAATCAACCAATCATACGCTATTGCATTGTGATGTAAAATCCTATGCGTCAATCGTTCTCATAGCGTGAAAGATAACAAACCCAATGACTAATAACTATTAGCCATCCCAGAGTCTGCCATGCTTAGTCACTGTTTGTGACGTCAGGTTTGGGAGCAGTGTTCAAGTGGGGTAGGCCAGATAGCTCTGCCAATACTGCGGTCATTACAGCTCGAACTCAGGTGCCCTTCCAAGCGCTCCGGGAGCTAGGACTAGAAGTTGTGTAGAAGGTGGATCTAGTGTCAGCTCCGGTCCTGGGCTCGGGCTCCAGAGAATCCTATCAGTAGCAGAGCCGCAACTTGGGCTAGAAACCCAACCCTGTCTCCTACGATTGGTTCAAAGAGAGATTTCACCATTAGTGCGCCCTTGAGCCTCCCCGCTTCTACTGTCAATCAAATCAGATCCACTGTAGGTCATTTCCATGCGGAACCACCAGCCTCCCGCACCGTTCCCCCCCCATTAGGTGGCAGAGAGCCCAGCATGGAAGATGCAAGAGCTCCATGGGCTACCGGCGAAGCGGATAAACATCCCCTCTCGCCGGATATTATCCAAGCAACTGAGGCACACCTCGGGCCTAGCAGAACTAGCTCTCCGAGTCGATATAGCAAGCTTGCTACTATGGAAGGCGAAGAGGGTACACTTAGAAGGGGTAGTGTTGGAACCGGGTGTGTTCGGGTCGCTAAGTCAGGAGACTTTAACAAAAATCCTCCTCAGATAAGCGTTTTGAAGGTAGGGTTGAAAGCATGGTGTATCCTTTCCCCTCTTCCCCGCTACCGAGGAGGTTCACCATTCCAAATCTCGCTAGAGCTGTTATTCCTTTACACATCTCCTGCTAGCCAGACTTTTTACTTGTATTCTTACAACTCAAAAATAACTGAACACCCTCGGGTAACTATTGGAATTAGATAAGCAACCCGCCTATTAGGACTAGCTGTTAGAATGGTAAAGGTTTTTCTCGTTACTACCTTGGCTCTTTCAGTTTTTTTTAATATGGGACTATGACAGCAGATCCTCATCAGGGAAGAAAAAAGAAAAAAAGTATAAACACAAATTGGTATAATAGATGTGACACAGTGTAATGTAACAGCATAATTAATTTGCGCCCACCTCCTGAGTGCTGTACTACTGTATATACCATATCATGAGAATGTTCCCATAGTAAAAACAAACCTAAGCCAGCCAAGTTAAGATCCTTGTTTTTTAAAAGAGAAAAGTAAAAAAAAAAGAGAAAAAAACAAAGTTGTAATCATGTAAATGCTAGGAGGAAAGAATGAAGGAATGGTAAGGAAGAATAAGTATAGTATCCCTGCTCCATTAACCCAAGCACCACTATAAGAATTATACAACCATGTCCTGAAAACACGCAAGTCACCGAAACCACAGACACAAGTTACATGTAGAACAGGAGCAAGAAAACACCAGGGGACGAGAAGACAAGGTTACTGTGTGTTCGGGGGGGGGGATCGTCGGTATTTGCCTTGGGCTTTTCAAGTTTGGAGACTAAATCGAGAATATCCACTTCCTGTTGCTAGGTCGAGAGCGGAGACGGTTGTTTGCGCAGTGCGCTGGCCAAGGCGGTTGCGCATTTGTTCATCAGGCAAGTACCGTAAGAACTCGAATAATCGGACAATGTGCTAGGACGTTGGACTTGCCTCCCCTAGGCAGGTCTGGTGCTTTTTTCTTTTTCCTCTGTCCTTTGGGGGCAGATTTTTGGTGTGTTTTTCGCCTCTCTTCCAGAGGAGGAAATTTCGGACTACATAGCACATGGTCAGATGATTCGAGTTCTTACGGTAATTTGTTCGGATTCTAATAGCAGAATTAGTCAGAAATACAAATAGTACGATTGCAGATCACCCAAATACACAAATGGAGGAATTATACCAATAAGGGCTTTGGCTCGTTCCGAAGAAGTTCCATACAGAGATAAATAAGTCTGGCTATGTTGGACCAAATGATTCAACAAAAGATGAATGTCGAGGCGAACCTTCTTAGTATGGGCTTGAACATGTCTGATATTAGTTTTCTCGTCGTTGTTGTCGTGCATTTCGTTCACCCCCTCCCAACGGTAAGTTGCCAAGAAACATCTTCGAATGCTGATAGCGGTGTCCCTCCCTTGGTTCTAACTCATTACTTCTTCCTTTAATATCTTTTGCCCTTCCCCTTTGCCCTTGATTTGTTGGCCTTTAGCCTTTACTGGTTGGTGTATGGCCAAAATATGGGCTTCCATGTTATTGAATAATCTTTGAAACGAGCAGAGTAGGGAACCACCGCCTTTGTGCGTATATATGGTTCGGTTGAACGGAAGCCCGGCATGCATTCTGAGTCTATTAACTCTTCAAACTTTCCGAGCTACAGACTTCTGAACTCTATATTCTGTGCGTGCACCCTCACGAACTTGGGTATACACAAGACCATTTGCCATCGTAAACGAGCTATGATATCAACTCGTGGAGAGAGGGTTTGTGTGTTGGGCAAAAAGATGAGTAGGTGTTGCTTGATGAAGCGGGGGGCTTTGTTGCTTGTGCAAGTGCTAGTGGCAGTTGTAGTGCTAGTTTTGTGATTGTAGTGGTGTGAAGTTTGAGAGCGCGTCATGTTGATAGTGGGGAAAAAGAGCAAACACTTCATGGCAGAACCTCAACTTGGTTGGCAGTGGCTCGGTGACTCGGAGGGGGAGGACAAGGATGAGGACAGGAAGATGGGGGGGAAGAAATGGAAAAGGTGAAGGGTGGGACCAGTAACCAGCGAGAGATTCGAGCTATGCCAAAGATCTCTAACTGGATCAGGCTGAGCCCCGTGTCCGTTCTGCCCTATGTGGGTACAGAAATCGCGTTAACCCAAACCTCTAAAGTGACTACTCGTACTCACACCAAAAGAAAGTTGTTCTCTTTCACCTTCCTTGTTTCTTCCTCCTTTTTCTTGATCTTAATATTGTTGCTACTAGTATCCATCTACTGTTTTTAGATATCAAACCTTGTCACTTTTTGAAATTTTTATTTATTAAGAAGAATCAAATATATTAGACTCTCCTGAAGTGGTACTAGCTCTAACTTCCCCTCAGGGCTTGGGTATGCCCATCACTCCTGTGGTAAGGGCGGTGTCTTCTACAGCAGATCCTGACCCAGTGATAGAGACCCATCGGGAAGAGCAGAAGGAGGCAATCAAGAAACCAACTATGACGGGAACGGCTAGGCATCCTGTTGGGACTGGATCAGGCTCGGCTGCTCCAGCCTCTGGTCTCCTGCCTCTGAGGACTGGAACCAGAAGTTTATCAAGACCATTATAGACATCTACTGTCGGAATCAATGTGTCTATCGGCACTGCTAGGATTATTGCAACAGGTAGGACCGTTTCTGGATCGAGTAACAGTACTACCACAATTCTCCAGCTGCAAATGCTGCTTGCTCACTCGAGAAGAAGGGAACCGCATCCAGTTCAAGCAGTTCGACTAGTCCTACCGCTAATCGCCGGTATTCTGCTAGAAGCACTGCAAGTACGGCTCGCAATGTGAGAAGGGCCGCTACCTGTACAACCACGCCTACAGCACCTTCACATTGGTCACCCCCTTCCATGTTGGGCTATCTAATACCACCACTCCTGGGCGTGCTTCGGCTATTTCCACCACGAGGGAGAATGCTATCTCACCTATGCCGCCGTCCTCCACCAGACGTCCTATCTCCTGGGCTGCAAGGGAACTGCTGGAACCTCACATCTTCCTTCTCGGCCCAGCACTTCAACTTTATTTTTGTGAGCTACAGGACCCAGTTGGACTCTCAGTGTATCGAGTACCACTTCTTCAAATGAGTTAGAAGCGTTAAAAGCCAAAGTGTAAGGCAATCTACTAATATCGCTATTATTCCTGAACATGATGTTGGATATTGCCTATTAGGATTTCCCCAGTAACGAATCATTCCTTACCTAGTACCTTCCCTATTGTTATAGTTTTCCATTTAGGTAGTACTTTTCTTAGTACCTTTCTTTCCTTGTACCCAATTGGGAAACTGTATGTATTACTAGTTTAGTACATTAGTAGTGATCGCTTACTTGTTTGATTCCATTACTTGTTTTGTTAGTTATATCCTATCGCATCTACATCTTTGTTTTAAGACTTAGTTGTTTTTATTTCTACCTTAGCGTAGCTTCATCTGCAAAATTTAAAAACCAGTCCTGGTCCACCCAGGGGGCTTATGGTCCCCCTGGTCCTCCTGGTCCACCTTGATTCACCCTGGTCCACATTTTCGGCAAAACTTCAAAAAGTGTGGTTCAGAATGGAATGGAGTGGACCATACTCCAACATTTCCCTGATGCCCTTAGCATTCTCGTTTGGACAGGATATTGGTTATGATTTATTTCTATTTAAAGAGTTCGAGATCCCTTGAGGATTCGAACTCTCAAGGCTTACAGGGACCCTGACTTAAATATACTAGTTGAACGGTCACTGTACTAGTTCCTGACCTTTGTTATATCTCTTGTAAAGATTTCCATTGACGCTTCTCCTCCCTGTCCTTACAGTATCGCCGGATCTCCTTCTGGGAACCCGCAATACTCCGGAGCAGGTTCCATTTTTTGACCAAGACTTAAGTACAACCTTTGATCTGCGGCAGAGGTCAGATCACCCTTTGCCTCCGATGACCCAGCAGTACCAGTACCCCTCTTTGTTCTTTGAAAGCCCTAGAGCAGACTCCTGGCGAGACCTGATCACCACAGATGGCAACCATTTCGCTTCCAAGAGACAAACAAGGAGGCTTCGCCAAAGCTTCTGCTGCACCATCTAGATCCTCACCCAAGCTCAAACCTGCCGCTCCAGCAAAGAAGGCAGCACCACCACCAGAACCAGCGCCACCTCCTGCCCAAGACCAAGACGAAGACTCCCCAGAATACCAATCAAGTAGTGAAGACGTGAACCCGGGACAGAGTCCACAAAATTCTCAAGACTTAGAAGAAAGCGAAACCCCAGAACACCAAGATATTGAAGAAAACCCCTGACCAAGAACAACTGCATCAGGAAGGAGTACCCAAGCCTGACCTGGACTAAGATTCAGATTCAGAGAGCCCTAATCGACCAGGCCCAGCACCACCTGCATCTTCAAGTTCTCCACCTTCAAGAAACACAAGTCCATAGCTAGCGCCACTGCCGCCTCCTGATCCCTCTCAACTACAAAGTCCAGAACAAGCCGCTATGTCAGTCCCACCAGATGGCACTAGCTGCCCCAAATGGGTGGCACAATTCTGCTACACTGGAGGAGGAAATGACTGACATCCATTAAGGATCAACTCATGGGTCACCACAGTCCATCGCTACATATCCAGCTTTGGAATCCAAGAGACAGATCCCGAAGCATTGCAGTATTACTATGGAGCATACTGTAGAGAGAAGGCCCTTGAAAAATTCACTCAATATGACAATAGCCAAGGAGTCTAAACCTTTAATGGACTCAAGCCCAAATTCGAAGCATATTTTCTACCCTCTACATCCACTGATACAATATATGAACAATGGCTTGCAGTAAAACGAACTACGAATGGGAGAACAGCGCACATAACAGACACAGTGATCACTCTTGAAACCCTGGGAGAAAGCTTCCCCCCAGGAAGGATCTCAGACTAGTCAGCAAAAGAAGGACTTCTAGACGCCATGGACATCAAACTCAAGCGAGATATCAAACCCCATATCACCTCAGATATATCCTTCGATGAATTAGTTGATATTGCTTAAAAAAGAGACAGTATCGCTCGCTCCACAGGACTCTATGATACCAGGAACAGACAGACCAATGCAGTATCGAATGCATTCAACCAGCCCAGACCCAAAGGCACCAGAAACACCACCCAAGGACACCACCAACGATCCTCCACCAATACCTCCCAGTACAATAAAGTTCCCCCCCATGTGAAAGAAAGACGTAAAAGACAAAGAGCATGTTCCTATTGGGGAAGGATAGGACACTTCTCTAGTGATTGTTACTAAAAGTCAAGGAAGTAAAACCAGCATCAAGGGTACAATCAAAGGGGAAACAGAAGAAGAGGAGGAAGCGAGAGAAGAGGAGAACCTCGCCGTTCCTACCATACCCAGTAAGAAACCAAATATACCATCGAAGTCACTGTTACAATCCTCTTCTCTCCGGTTGATACTTGCAGCAGGTAACAGATAGTCTCCTAATGATCACTTCTTCTCAGCCTTATAACTTTTGCCATAGTGAAGTCAGTTGACTCCTATCTAGCAACGTCGATCGCTAGGCTTATATAACGGAGTCATGTCTTAGTTCCTGAAAGTGTGATAGATAAAGATCTTGGATTGCAACTATAGTATATGAAAGAACTTAGATGATTGCGTGAAGAACCCAAATCCCATGACTTTTTTATTTTTATTTTTATTTTGTTATATCATGGATTCATTGTTTTTAGGTAGAAGAGGCTTGGTGCAGAGCTAGCTATGGAAAGAACAAAACCTATAAATCAAAACAAAACAATAAAAAAAACCTACTTTCCCTGATCCACCTCGGCTACTGAAAGTACGATAGACCAAAAACCGTTTGCCTATTTAAATCAAACATGAAATCTTAACAAAGGAATTTAATAACGTGAACCTGTCTTCACGTCTGTTGCAAGGAAAGATATGCGAAAAGAAGCAAAAAAAAACAAACTGCGGCCTCCGAAAAGCAATATTCTCACAGGGGGTATTCTGTTTTTCTAGGTTGGGGATAGGGGGGGGGGGGGAGGCGTGAGGGAAGGGCTCAGAAGTCATGTCCGGCGGGAAACCGGTTTTTGTGTCGGATATGTACTCGCCCGAGGCTCGTATGAGGTGGGGTTCGGTCCAAAGTACGGCGTTGTGCCCGATGGAGATGACCTCTTTCAGTAGGAGGTTCCAGGGGCTTACCCGGGCGGGGCAGGTGAGGATAGCATCCTGGAAGGACTCTGGTCCGGTTCCGCATCGTGGGTAGGTTGGGTCGGGGTCCTCGTCGAACCAGGAGGGGGGGGGCGGCTAGGTAGCATTTTACTGCCTGCATCTGGCGGATTCTTCTTGTCACAAACTTCTCCAAACCCAGGAAGGGGTTTGGGGGGAGGAAGGGGGGGTGATCCTAGTAAGGGGGGGTGGGAGCATCGGTGGCCCAGTACTGGAGGAGCATGTTCCTAGCGCAGTACCTGAGGGCCCGGTAGGTGTTGCTTATGAG
>Ga0307507_10005868_pt1 | contig 19573 bp, 16 predicted proteins | sample 7_EM_MG_FD_207223 | JGI IMG/M metagenome (GOLD analysis project Ga0307507, IMG submission 207223) | Populus trichocarpa ectomycorrhiza microbial communities from riparian zone in the Pacific Northwest, United States - 7_EM | ecosystem: Host-associated > Plants > Roots > Unclassified | place...
AGTTTCAGGAGGAGGGTGTACTCTATCTTCATGAGTTCTCCATCATCCTTCTTCATTAATAGCTCGTTTACAACATATTTTAGTGTTGTTTGAAGGACACAAAGAGACAAGAGGTGCGCATTTCTGCATTCCAGAGATATTTCACATTTTCAGTTTTGGTGGGCAGGTTCCCTAGGTCAGTCAAATTTCCACCATTTCTTATGATCAAAGGCTTGTTTACAATATACTATAGTGTCATCTGAAGGGTCCGAATAGATGAGAGGTGCGCATGTCCACACTATGAAGATATTTTACATTTTCAGGTTTTGGGGGGGTTAAGTTTTATCTCAGTCAGTTCTTCACCATTTTTTATCATTAAGGGCTCGTTTACAATGTATTCTGATGTCGTTTGAAGAACCTGAAGAGACAAGAGGTGCGCATTTCTGCATTCCAGAGATATTGAGATATTTTACATTTTCAGTTTTGGTGGGCAGGTACCCTAGGTCAGTCAAATTTCCACCATTTCTTATGATCAAAGGCTTGTTTACAATCTACTATAGTGTCATTTAAAGGGCCCAAATAGACGAGAGGTGCGCATGTCCACGCTCTGAAGATATTTCATATTTTTTGGTTTTGGGGGGGGGGGTTAAACTGTATCCCAGTCAGTTCTCCACCGTTTTTCAGCATTGAAGACTCATTTACAATGTATTCTAGTTGTATTTGAAGGGGCCAAGGAAATCACAGCCATATGTACTCCCATTACCATGCTATCTCACACCATGCCTTATTTTTTGCGAATTTCTGTTTATTTTCAATACCCTAGAGTTTCTCTCATAGTTCTATACTCGAAATATGCATTACATTGTGTATCTATTAGGTAGACAGTATCTAATTTACCCAGATTTATAGTCACATCACTTTGAAAATTATGTGCTGGCTTACATGAGCTGGCTCTCAGCTAGCTGAGCCACAGCAACACTACCCAAACAGTCTTTCTCCCTCATTTTTGCTTGCATCTCTTAGAAATTCAATAAACATGTAAGGAAATACTATACCAGTATGAGTATGCTTTTTTTGAAGCAACAGAGTCTCTTCAAGTCCTTAAGAGCTCTATTCAATGGTTTTAAACAGGTTTGAACAATTCCATTACCCTGACCTGGCAACAGTAGGGGCTTGTAGGGACTGTCAGCAAGCAAAAGATGTGAAAACAATGTTGAGATTGATTACCTAATGTGACAGAGTTTGTGACAAATCCAATTTGGGTCTACTAGTCAAATAAAAATATTTCCTCAGCCTCATATCAGCTGACAGCCAAAAATGTGCAGATAACCTCTGTTCAATACTTGAGAACTCAGGGTGCATTGGCATCAGTCAGTTGAGAATATTCCTTAGATATAAGTTAAACCAAATTTGATGTCATATCCCAATTAAGTGATGTGTGACTGTGTCATTAAGTTGTGTGGAGGCTGTTTCAACCAAAAACTACAGCTCTCAACAACTAGGCAAGATAAAAAAATTTAAAACCCTAGATTGTGTATTGTAAATACTTTATCAGATTTTGTACAATTCAGATTTTGAAAAGCTGACATGTGAGGGACATGATCCAGTCAATACAAATGTTTGTGTCATTGACCAGTTGATGACTGTACTATAAAAACTTTTTGCAGAAAATGAAAATACTTGAGTTGAGCATTTCCAGTGCAATTAGCAATTGGGCTTGATCTCATAGATGAGAGTCAATAATAACCTAGATTACAACAAAGTGGGTCTAGATCAAAATCTCCTTTTAAAGAAACCTGCCAAAGATATTGTGAAAAAACGATGGGTAAGAGAAGATGAATGGCACATACAATTTTTTCACAGTAACTTTGTCAAAGTTATTGTGCACAATAAAAAGTTGGTAGCTATTCCTAGAGTAATCAGGTTGAGTAACCATTCCTCTGCATATATATGTAATAGTATATTGAAGAGGAAACACAATCCAAAATCAGAATTTCTTGCACTATAATATCCTCAAAACCACTGTAAAAACCTCTTTTTTAATGTCAGAAATACTTCACAATTCTTTCAATGCTAACTTCAGTTAAGTTATTTGTTATTTTAAAGAAATTGAGGGTACTACCAATAAAACATTTATATACAGAATTTGTTCAAAAAAACTCCAAACATATTTTGCTTACTTCTCTGCTGATGGGGATTTCTTTACAATATTTTGCTAAGTTTTGTTTGGAAACAAATATGAATCACATTTTTTTTAAAAATAATTTTGAAAAAATTAACTCTGAAGAAATTGCATTGGAGAATTTTATGGTTAGAATTTCTCACTCAAAATTTCTATATAATACTTTTGACAAAAAATAACAGAAAAAAAAACATGATAATTTTACAATATTTTAGACATTGTTGTTGTAAAATTATTGAAATTACTCTGCAATTTCTTTGCAATATTTTTGTTCAACTTAATGTGGCTCACATCCAGTGTAGGGGTGCCATTTATTTAAATTGGTTTTGACTTTGTCGCCAACCTAGAATGCCAACACCTCTTCAGCCCAATCTGCAAACTGCTTGCTTCAATGACACCCTCATCAAACCCTAGCTGCTTCAAGAACAATGACATGATACAAAGTGAGGAGGCAAATGCAAACATGATCATGAGTGGACAACATTTGTGTTATTATTGTTTCACCAACCTGGCTGTGCATTTCTATGTAGAGCTGCATGGAACATGCAGATGACTGTAAAGGTGATACTCCTTTCTATGTTGCTATAGTGCTATAAAGTCCTCCCACATTCTGCATAACTCACCCAGGTTTTTCTGATGTTTCTTGTGAGCTTGTTGTAAGAGGGCCAGAGAACTGACACTTAGCCATTACACCAAAAGGTGGATAACTGAACAATTAATAGTTCAGTCACACAGTTCTATATATGGTGTTGGACCCTGATCCCCTAGGTTACAGCACAGTAAGTAAGCCGACCAGGATTACACCCTCCCCTAGTGTTTGAAAGTCCGGTCCAGTCTGGTTATTGGCCCCCCAGTGGCTCTAACCGAGACCGAGACTGGTTACTAACTTTTCAAAAACCCAAATTAACTGGACTGAACCAATACAAACTGGTTATAGTTGGTCAATATTGGTTAGTCTACAGTTATATAACCAGTTACAACTGGTTATCTACCTATAAAACTTACTACCAACTACAATAATATTTTACTTATAAAAAAAAGTAGCCCCGGTGGCAGGGTGACATGGTGGTGGGTCCAATGACAACAAATGACGAATGGCCACGTCGTAACTGGATTCTGTGTTAGAGAAATGAGTGGTGGAGGGTGAGCTTACCATGTTCTTGTCACATCATTGTTGTCCTGTGTCTCGATGAAGTCAGTTGGGACAAATGTGGGACAGGGGGTACTTACCATGGTGTCCTACATTACCCAATGACAACCAGTGACGAATGTTGGTTGTCATTCATCGTTTGGTTGCCACATCGCTGTCAGCGACGTGGCACCTGGATTCCATGTTAGAGGGATGAGTGGCAGGAGGAAGATGAGCTGGCTCACCTCGGCTCATTGTCTACGGCTTCCGTTCGTGGGTGCTGGCCCTCGGTTATGAGTGGTGGTGGATGATAGCAGTCGGTTTTGTTGTTGGCAGAGTCGTTGGGTGTGGTGATGTGGCTGGGGTGCATAGTGGTGGTTGGTGGTCGTCGAACACTGTGGGAGGTGGTGGTGGTCGATGGTGGTGGTAACGCAGTGGAGGTGGGTCACCGTAGCTGACCCACCTCTCACCGTTTGTCGTCCTTGTCAGTTGTTTGTCATCCTTGTCATTTGTTTGTGTTAGTTGCCATGTCACCATTAGCAACATGACACTTACTTCTCATGTCATCACGATCTTCGCCATGTGCAGTCATGCACTAATGGGCTTGTGAAGTGGTGTTGAGCGGTGGTGGGTGCAGTTGAACGATGGTGGCGGCAGGTGGTGGGGGTGATGCTGTAACGAAGGTGGGTGGTTGGGAAGAAAGTGGTTATTTGTTGATATTAATAACATGTTTGTTTGTTGATGACATGTTTGTTTGTTGACTGTTTGTTGATACCAGGTTTGTACTTAATGTTCGCCAAAAGACTGGTTATAACCAGTCATTGTTTGGTCTTGCAAATATTGAAATCACAACTAACCGAAGACCGGACCACGGTTACGGTTAGTACCGGTTAGGATATATTTGCAGTCTCTACCAGTTACGGTCTGGTCCAGTCTCGGTTAATTTCCAGTTAAGTGACCTAACTTTCAAACACTACCCTCCCCCACTCTAGAACTTTAATCCCTGCTGTAAGGGTTTCTAGATCAGGAAGTATACGCCACCCCAGGGAATTGCTAGGCTTGACTGTTTTGGAGCTGGTTGGCAGGCTGGGTTCCTTCAGTGTTACGGAGTGCAGAAAACCGATCGGCTTTAGATTTCCACACATCACGTGTGTATACACCATTGTTTATTGAGCATCACGTCGTTTCAATGCTTGCCACTGTCTGCACTCACCCACTCGACAAATTCTCATGGACATCGCTCAAAGGCCACACAGTGGTTTGTGAGATCCTCGAAGAATGTATCCCACAGTGGACAAATGGACCTCAACCTGCTCAACTCGACTGTTGGTCACAAAGCCTTGCTGGGCGGCCAACGATTCTCATTGCTTCAACTGGCTGGGGAAAGATGACTGCATTTTTTGTACCCAGCCTAATACTACAACACCTTGTTAATCACCCCAAACCACAGATTCCTCAACCCCCATCAAGCCCTGTAGCCCTTGTTGTCACACCACTCATAGAACTCAGAAATGCACATGTGAGTAACCTGGCTGGGGCAAAAGCTTCTATTTCCTGACTTTGATAATTCCAGGCTTCTGAGATATCAGATTTCAAACTGACTGCCGTTTCGTTGACCGCTGAAAGTCTCCAAGCTGCTACAAGGGTGGCAGAAACTTGTTGAAGGAAGTTTGTGAGGGTTGGTGGTCAGTTGTCCTTCTTTCTGCAGAAAGACTGGTCTCCCCTGATGTCGACTCGATTATCCGGAACCAATCCTTTTGACAAAATCTCATCTTGTTGGGAATTGATGATACCCATGTCGTTGTTCCCTGGGGCAAGGATTTTAGAAAGGCCTACCACCAAATAGCAGCTCTTCGTGGTTGGGCACTGCAATGGACAGGAGTTTTTGGGTTCATCTTCAATTACAGAGCGAGTACTAGTGCTATCCTAGACATTACTGCTGCAATATAACGAGGGATTGAGATGACAAATAACACATGTGATGCTGAAAAGGGCTTCATTTTTAACCAAGATGACCGAAGGAACCCAGCCACCAAAGGCTCCGCAAAATGGAACAGACCTTATATTATTACAAATCGACTATCATTTGTAATCACTAAGGTCTGTACAAGAGACTAGGGAATTGCAGCCTGCCCACTTGCATTCGCTAGGGTTAGCAATCCAATCTGCTGGCAATGTATTTTTGCCACTCACTGGGATTGAACCACCAACCTGCTGCAACCAGTTAATTGTTCAGTTAATGTAAGAGGGCCAGAGAACCGACACTTAGCCAATACACCAAAAGGCAGATAACTGAACAATTAATAGTTCAGTCACATGGTTCTATATATGGTGTTGGACCATGATCCTGTAGGTTATGGCACAGTAAGTAAGCTGACCAGGATTACACTTGTCAATTCGTCAGAGAGACTGTTATGGAAGGTCTTGCTGCTGTTTAAATATAATTTGCATGTGATAATATAGTTCTGGAGCTGAAAATACCATTCTGGGGCTATGTCATATGATAGCTAGTTGTACACTATACTTTTCACCTGACTCTTTTTGAAACAGGTATTTATTTTTACACATATCTCTCATTTGTGCTATTACCATAATATGATCAGTTAATAAATACAGATACATGTAAAGATTTTTAAAGAAATGACATGGTCTATATCTGCCATGCTTACAAGTTAAAATATGTTTACTATTAATTCACAATTTTTTGAACAAAGATATTGTGGCTTGCATCCAATGTCAAAATTTATATCTGTCTGTGTTTTTTTATCTTCACCAAATTTAAAGAGATTACTCTCTCCATGAGCTCTCAGGGAGTAGGGACACTGATCAGCTGGAAGGCAGATGCTGGATGACAAACAAAATTGGCCAAAAACTTGGGTGTCAAAAAACAAAAAATTCAAGCAGACTCCAAAACATTCACATATGAGGTCAGATAGTTTCAGAATTTTCTGAGGTGGAGACAAAAATTGTAAAGGGTTGGAATTTCAACATCCATCATTCAAGAATGTTATGTGAGGTACTATGTTTCACTGCAAGAAGTCCATTCCTTGCATTCAAAACTTGTATGGTCAACTTCTCTGCCTCAGTATAGTTTCCCTGCTTATGATATGTGACAGCAAGACTTTCCATGGCAATAATTGTGTCTGGGTGTTCTCCAAGAAGTCTATTTTTTGCATCCAAAACTTTCTTCTGCAACTTCTCTGCCTCTAGGTATTTACCTAAGCTTCCATATGTTGCTGCAAGATTTTCCATGGCTGCTATTGTATGTGGATGTTCAACTCCAAGAATTCTGTTTCTTGCATCCAAAACTTGCTCCTCCATCTTCTCTGCCTCATTGTAATGCCCCAAAGTGGCATAGCTGACTGCAAGGTTGGCTATAGCCAATACTGTATCTGGATGTTCAGGTCCAAAAATTCTGTTTCTTGCATTCAAAACTTGCATCTTTAATGTCATCGCCTCTATATATTTTCCCAGGGTGTCATATGTTGATGCAAGATTTGCCATAGCCAAAATAGTACCAGGATGTTCAGATCCAAGAATTCTGTTTCTTGCATCCAAAACTTGCTCTTCCAGCTTCTCTGCCTTATTGTAATCTCCAAAATCTGCATAAGTTCTTGCAAGATTTGCTGTAGCCATGATTGTATCTGGATGTTCAGATCCAAGAATTCTGTTTCTTGCATCCAAAACTTGCTTTTCCAGCTTCTCTGCCTCATTGTAATCTCCAAAATCTGCATAAGTTCTTGCAAGATTTCCCATAGCCATGATTGTATCTGGATGTTCAGATCCAAGAAGTCTGTTTCTTGCATCCAAAACCTGCTTTTCCAGCTCCTCTGCCTCATGGTAATTTCCCAAAGTGCTATAACTGACTGCAAGATTTGCCATAGCCCTGATTGTATCTGGATGTTCAACTCCAAAAATTCTGTTTCTTGCATCCAAAACTTGCTTCTCCAGCTCCTCTGCCTTTATGTATTCTCCCAGGCTTGTATATGTTGCTGCAAGATTTGCCATAGCCAATACTGTATCTGGATGTTCAGATCCAAGAATTCTGTTTCTTGCATTCAAAACTTGCTTTTCCAGCTTCTCTGCCTCATTGTAATCTCCCAAATCTGCATAAGTTCTTGCAAGATTTGCTGTAGCCATGATTGTATCTGGATGTTCAGATCCAAGAATTCTGTTTCTTGCATCCAAAACCTGCTTTTCCAGCTTCTCTGCTTCATGGTAATTTCCCAAAGTGCTATAACTGACTGCAAGATTTGCCATGGCCCTGATTGTATCTGGATGTTCAACTCCAAGAATTCTGTTTCTTGCATTCAAAACTTGCTCCTCCATCTTCTCTGCCTCATTGTAATGCCCCAAAGTTGCATAGCTGACTGCAAGGTTGGCTATAGCCAATACTGTATCTGGATGTTCAGGTCCAAAAATTCTGTTTCTTGCCTCCAAAACTTGCATCTTTAACTTCAGTGCCTCTACATATTTTCCCAAGGTGTCATATGTTGATGCAAGATTTGCCATAGCCAAAATAGTACCTGGATGTTCAGATCCAAGAATTCTGTTTCTTGCATCCAAAACTTGCTTTTCCAGCTTCTCTGCCTCATTGTAATCTCCAAAATCTGCATAAGTTCTTGCAAGATTTCCCATAGCCATGATTGTATCTGGATGTTCAGATCCAAGAATTCTGTTTCTTGCATCCAAAACCTGCTTTTCCAGCTTCTCTGCCTCATGGTAATTTCCCAAAGTGCTATAACTGACTGCAAGATTTGCCATGGCCCTGATTGTATCTGGGTGTTCAACTCCAAAAATTCTGTTTCTTGCATCCAAAACTTGCTTCTCCAGCTTCTCTGCCTCTATGTATTCTCCCAGGCTTGTATATGTTGCTGCAAGATTTGCCATAGCCAAAATAGTATCTGGATGTTCAGATCCAAGAATTCTGTTTCTTGCATCCAAAACTTGCTTTTCCAGCTTTTCTGCCTCATTGTACTTTCCCAGGCTGTCATATGTTGCTGCAAGATTTCCCATGGCCAGTATTGTATCTGGATGTTCAGCTCCAAGAACTCTGATGTTTGCCTCCAAAACCTTCATTTTAAGCTTCTCTGCCTGAATGTATTTTCCCAGCCTTCCATTTATTGATGCAAGACTTGCCATGGCTATGATTGTATCTGGATGTTCAACTCCAAGAATTTTGATGCTTGCCTCCAAAACTTGCTTCTCCAGCTTCTCTGCCTCTATGTATTTTCCCAGGCTTCCATACATTGTTGCAAGATTTGCCATGGCCCTGATTGTATCAGGATGTTCAAGTCCAAGAACTCTTTTTCTTGCATTCAATACTTGAACCTGCAGCTCCTTTGCCTCACTTGAATACCCTTGCTCCTGTAACAACCAACCAAACTTTTCATGGCTATCATCAAAGTAATTATCATTTTTTTGATGCTTATCTGTTATGCTCTGCTGCATATTTGCCCTCACATGTGTTACTAGGGCCCTGCAAAACCCATATGGCTGGCTTCTATCATCTATCAGAGAGCAAGACAAAGTAACATATGCCATTAAAGAACACTCTTGCCTCCTACTCAACACCATTCTGTCCCTGCCCCATGCATGGACCAATGGATGCATGCTATATTCACAATCAGACAGGCCTTGCTTAATCAAGCAGAAGGATATCAATATCTGAATCCCTTCTCTAAACATAAAATTATCCCAGACACCTGCATCATCAAGAGGAAGAAGTCTGCAGTTCAGTATGGAACTTGCAAGTGGTAATTCATACTGTGGAGTTTCTTGACATTGAACAGCAGCATAAGCAAAGATTTTCTCAGTGATGCCCTCATAATGGAAGAAAGGAAATAATTCCAGTAGAAGTAGTGCACTATTGGCTGCCTTACTTCTATAAGGATCATCAGAGTGAGCTCTTTGCTGGATTTCCTGATATGACAATTCCCAAGTTCCATAGACAGATCTATTGTATCTGGATGCTCCCCTAAACTCTGTTTGAGATAATAATATTTTTCGATATTTGGAGTACTTTACAAGATAGCCTCCAATATTGGTTGCCCCAGAAGCAATATAAGCCCCAGCTTGGTCAATAGCAAGTGGAAGGCAGAAGAGCTCCTTCACAATTTTCAAAGCCTCAGTTTGAAGGTCTACTCTGGATGGATCCAAACAACTAGCCTTCAGAAGCAATACAACAGCATCATTCTCCTCCATCTCCACCACTTCAAGAGAATTCTCTGGCAAAGTAAGGCATCTCATGTTAGCGTTACGACTAGTTATCAAAATGTTTCCCCCTTGACCAGGTGGAAAAAATGCTTCAAGCTCAGAAGGTGACAGAGTATCAGCATTGTCAAAGACCATTGCATAGTTTCCTTTCAGAGAGCCAATCCACCTGAGAGCAGACTCCAGTGACCCATCCAGTGCAGATGACTGAGCTTCAGGAAGGTTACAGATACCTTTCAGACCCTGTGTGATGGTGCCAGCAGAGGATGCATCAAGCCAGCAAACAATAGAAAAACTGGCAGGGATTAATTCAGTAAGAAAGGTCAAACATCTTTTTCAGAGGATACTTACTGGTCAGACATTTCCTCAATAAGCTTCAAGAAAATCTGAGTCTTTCCAACACCACCCATTCCATACAACAGAAAATACTTTCTCTTCTGAACTTGACAATTGGGACTGTTTGAGAAATGCTCCTTCAATTTGGCAATGATTTCTGTCCTGCCAGTGAATCGAACACTTGGGTTTGGCATAAGGGGAATGACTGCATCGGATGTTGCTCTGTTGCCAAAGTTATTGATGTTGATCTGTAAAGACCCACACCATCAGCTTGCACAAGTATCTAATTGTTGTTTCACGCAGTGCTAACCGCATTGATAGTGCAATCGCTCAAGCCAAAGTGATGAGCGCCAGGGAGAATGTGTGTTCCGCTCATGTTGAACCGTAGAAGATGATTACAGTTGGGGACGAAGGGAAGGAAGGAATGAGCGCCTTGTGAAGCCAGACCCCCAAATCTCGCCACATGTTGAGCATGAGGCGTGAACAAATAGCTGCAAGTACAAGTTATTTTTATCGAGCAATGGGCGTCAAAATTCCATCAGAGCCGCTCACGCGAAGAGGCCCATTTGCGCTTCAAAGGGAGCCGCTTCGAGACTTTGTCGAGACTGCTAGGGACCTTGAGGCTTGAGCATCTTAGGCGGCTGGATTCTCCACACCATGGAATTCGCACTGTAAGTACCTCTTTGGAGGAAGATATCAAACTTGACTCCCGTCTGCTCGAGCCCACCCGGTGCCTGAGTCCGCTATCGTACAGTGAGCGGCAATGGAGGGCGAACCCGGCGAATATTTACGGTCCCAACACCGACATTTCCCGGCCATCATAGGCGGCGAGCATTCTTCAGAGTCCACTTTTTAGTCTCTGGAGAGGCATGGAATGCCTACTAGTCCGTGGCTGTCTTTTCGGGGTGATCCATCTCGCTTCCAGTCTGCCTCGCCCTTGGGTGGAAGTGACGATAATCACTTCTCATACAAGCTGCGTCGTCCAACTGGAGTTGACCGTCACGGTATCGGACACCCTAGTGAGCTTGAGCTCCTGAACGGTATATATGTACACGGCAACGAACGGGATGCTAATAGCATCACCATTGCTAGGGAATCAGCAGAGGCAAGGGCAGCGGAGCGTAGAGAATTGTGGTACTCTATCGAACCAGTGCCAGAACTTCATGACACACTTCCGCAAACTTCGACAATGTCCGTTGTGAATCCAATTGATAACTACCAGTTTTTGTAGGTACATATACCTCCGAATAGATTGTTCCACTTCTACTGTCAGTCTGGGAACCATCCCCGCGCGCTCAATCGATCGCGCCGACCTCGTCCGCCCACTTGAACAATTTGATTGCCTCATCCACCCCATGGCCATGGAACGATCACTCCTGCGTACCCTCGACCCAAACGATAACAACGCCAGCATTTTCTAGGGTTGGCAGTTGCCATCTTCCTAGAAAGCATGCCAGCTGCGAGGCACACCCGCTTCTTCTCTTCTTTTTGTTTTTCCAGTTTTGCCCAGATGGCCAGCTAGAGTGATTGTGTATGAGCATTCCGAAACAAGAATGGCACGACAAATAGGAATGAGGAAAGAGGGAAGGCGTAAGACATGAAGAAAAGAAGGTAAGAAGACGCCAGGGAACAACCGAAGAAACAACAAAACTGCAAAAAGGGAGAAAGAGGGTAAAAATTGAACATACCGCAGCCCCCTCCCCATCCTCATCTTGGCCGTCACTCCACACCTCGCTGTCGCCCATCTTCCCAGACATATGTAACTGCTCCATCCTTGTCATCCTTGCAAACGGTAACTCCCCCTCCCCCGTATTCGCCACAATGGTGGACTTGATTCGAGGACGAGGAATTCAACGAACTCTGAATCCTGAGAGGCCATACCCAGTCGGCTTACAACACTCGGAGGTCGCGTTCATTCCGTGGTTTGTCGTCCTCAAATGGATTTTATTCGGCGGAATGGAAGTTCGGTTCTCCGCCTCCGGATACGAGAGTGATTTAGAAACTGGAGGAGCAGCCAGGGTAGAGAATGTCTGGGAAGGGCGCGAATGAAAGGTGATGGGATGCGGGTGCCTAGGTCGAGGAGGACTGCGGAGGGTGGAGGGGCGCTCATTGTCAGTGGGGTGTGTACCTGCGCAGTGGACGTTAGCCACGGGTGAAGGAGACGGAAGAAATATAACGTACATTACGATTGAAGTGAGGAGCCAATAGCAGTGGTAAGGCAGAAACTCGAGCCAACCAGTGCGATTTACGAAAGTGTCCCTCGTGGTCATGTTAGAACCTAGTCAAGAGAAGAACGTCAGAGCAATGAAATAGGATATGATCGAACGACATGGCTCCGGTACGTGCAGCTCGGCGTGGCCCCCGTATCGCCAGGTGCCTCTAGTATTGAGTCTATTCAAACCCAAAGGGCTAGCCTAGCTATACCACCCGAGACCAATCAAGAGGAAAACGTACCTAGTCTAGATTCGAGGAGGGCTTTGTTTTGGAGGAGGGGGAGAAGGGCGGCGCAAAGTGCGATCTTTTGCGCTTTTCGGAGAGAGGCGTCGGCTTTGGCGATAAATGTGGGTTGGAATCGGGGGAGTTGGTCAATTCAAGTTGGGCCCGCACATCACTAACTTGGTAATGTGACTATCCAAGGGACGGTTGCATATTGTCCACGACAACGAGGGACAGTGAATGGAGGACAAGCGGAGCGGAATTAAACCTATCACCGCTATAGCCACGATAACATACATTCTTTTTGATACGGCCCAAAACGACACTCATAATTTCAGAAGTAGAATCTATCCACTCAGGATGAGTCAGAAGTGGCCAATAGTGAAATACTGTAGTCACTTCTTACATTTATAGTGCTGCTGCCATTTCTTTGACATCATTGGTAACCGCCATGAACCTCTGATACCCATCCTCCATCGTGATGTCCGTATCCCACCTCTCTGCTGGAACTGTGTCGATCATGTAATCGGTAGACGGCGCCACGTAGTTGGGATCTACACGGCCGGTTGCTTTGTCCATGCAATAAAACGCAAGCCTTTGCCCCATGACACTGACGCCATGAAGCCTAGGTGTCGGGGTGATATTGTAAAGGGCACGAAACCTGGCCCTCATCTGCGCATCTGCGTCGACTCTGCTAGATATGTGGTCGAGATGGAGAGGGGGTTTGATTTCAAGGAAGAAGATGGGCAGATCGTTCACTTCGACGACGAAGTCGATAGTAGGCAAACCAACAGCTTGGGGAAGGGGATACTGTGGCTCGATGGTAAAAGTATCATCGGTGAAGCAGACTTTATTGAGGATCTTGTCGAACACCCCATAGTACTCGTTTTTGATGGTGGTGTTGTGCGGGATACGAGCGAATTGGTCGAGTATGCGTTGAGGCAAAATTTTGACCGCTGATTTGGTCAGACGAGACGCAGATCGTCAAAGAAATCTCGGATTTGGAATTTCCGTGCGTCCGCGGGACGGCGGATGAATTTGTCAGCATTGAATATGAACGATTACATAAACACAACCAGGCCAAGCTTCAAGCATTCAGTGCCACTTCAATCTCCCGACATATACCGACCACGTCCGTAGTTGCCGCCCAGAGACCCAATCTCGAACAGCCTAGCACTACCAGTCAACGTTCAACGTTCAACGTTCAGCGCGCTAAACCTCCACACAGGCAAAGAAAGACGTCGAAGGCTTTGCTACGGGGATGGTGGACATTCAAAACGTCTAACATCCGATCTCTTCCACCCACTCTACATCCCGTACGAGCGCCTCGGCTATGGGTTCGAGCCTTCCCTGTGGTATGTATCCCCTATGACCATCGCTGTTCATTCTCAAGACCGTGCATCATATCCAAGCTATTCTTTACATGCATTAGTTCCCTAGCGCTTAGCACTCATTCAACGCATGTCAGGCTATGCTGGGACTGCAAAGAATCCTTCAACAACGCGTCCAGAGCTGCTCACGATGGATGGGATTTGGGGAGGTGTCAAGGAGAGGTTCGTCACACAGAAGAAACTTTAAGATGATGGGCCTGCTGTGTTGCATTGCAGGTATGTGCATCCCGTCTTGTGCGACGAATTTCATTGACTGAAGAATGAACATTGTCAGGACTAAGTAGAGGACACATTGTCAAACACGCGAACAACCTCTTTGTTTAACCGGCTCTCCTCGCTACCAGCCAGTGCTCACCTCAGGATCCAATTACTTGCTTTAGACTTCGTAGTGGACCTTCGGACAACCTCTGAGGTTCAGAAAGGCCCTTGACACCGGCGCTCGCCTGAGGCTGCAAGAGCTAGCTCAAATGCAGAAACTCCACGCTCTTGAGTCTTCGCGAACTACACATACCCAGGACCCACTCCGGCGTTGACGACCGATTGAAAGTAAGCACGCATACGGAACTTTTTTTCAGCTTTCAGCTGACTCCTCGGCTTTTAAACTAGGAGTAACAGATGGTCCTCGGGTTGCGAGTTTCAACTCGGTGGTCAACACCGTGCTGCTCAAGTTGCTGCAGTACTCAAGATGACGGAAGTGCCCTTGAGAAACGAGGTTTTCCCATGCCTATCATCGGCAGCGTTCTACGATCACGTTGTCGGTCGTCTTATCCTTTCCTTTCAGTCAGATATATACTTCCACTCTTGGAGTCCAAATCTAATGCAAGTTCTATCCTTACAGGTGATATCACTGGGTCGACGACGTTATCGGACCTGTCGTCACCTTGAACTCCCAAATGGCTTCCACTATCTGCTTGAATCGGTCGTCGAAGACCACATCTAGTAAGTCGTCCCCGCACTTGCGTTCTGCCAAATCGCGATGACTCAACTCTCTTTTGTGTACCCAGATCATGGCGGGCCATGCAACTGACTTGAAAGTTGAAGTTGGCATGACGACATGTTGAACTTCTTGCTTGTACTCGGCAGCGTGTCCTCGCTCCGTACGGACGGATACAACAGGAGAAGAGACTCAACGATCCGAGGAAATCGGTTACTCTCCAACCCACAGCTTTCGATAGTTCCTTTAACTACACGCGATATCATCCCAGCCGACGGGATAGCGCAGCCTCGTCGCCGTCTTGCACTCTATACAAGAAGAAGCCGCACAAGACCCTTTTGACAAACGATGGTAATCGACCGTTCCTACATGCGAGCTGTCGCGCCAGCTGTCAGGGTTCGCCAAATCTCTGCTGCACAACATCAAACTCCGCGTGTTGTGTGCATCCAAAGCATATGTCAAGAACGTGAAAGAGTGGGATGAGACCACGAGCAAGATGACGGCGCAGTTTGAGTTTGAGGTCAAGAAGGACAAGTACCCTGTAGATGTGGTGGTCGGGACGCCGATGAAGTTGATGAAGATGGTTCGTGGTCGGGGCTGGGATCTGAAGGAGGGCGAGGAGGAGGGAAGGCGGACGTTGAGGAGGGGGAGAGATAAGATGATTGGGTTTGGCAAGTGGAAGATTAAGCCTGAGATGGGTCTGGTGAATGTGGAGTGCGTTATCATTGATGAAGATGATCTTTATGGTGTGTATGATCATTCTTTCTGGTTCAGTTAGTCAGACCCCGATTTCAAAGGAACACCTGTCGGACATCAGTCTTGCTCGTGGACATCCTGTCCCCGTCACACCTGCACAACCAACTACGCCTATTTCCCACCCATCCAACCTCCTCCTAACAAGAGCTACCATCCCCACTGCCCTCGCGTCCTATCTCGAAAAGTACCATAAGTCTCTTATCATACTCGCCTCCCCACATCTGCACCACCTTCCCCAGACCTTGCGGACTGAACACGTCTCCTGGACTTGGAGCACAAGTTCGCAGACATTGAGCGGCGGATACGCAGAGTCTGGGCTGAGGACTCGTCGATCTTTCATTGACAAGCCGGGCGCCTGTCCAAGGTGCTCGTGTTTTGCAACAAGAGCAATGAAGTCGCAATAGGGGACCGGTAGTGGGAGCTTTTAGTAGGACTTTTCAGGTGGTAGGAGCGACCGGCATGCCTCCTCTGGGCAGGAACCAAGATTGGAGCCTGATAACAACACTGGCCACTCTCCCCTTCCCTTGCTCACACAGCAGACAATGACTCTTCAAATTCGCCGCCACCACCATCTTCCTCCCAAACACACTAACGACCTCTTGGTCCAACAAGGCATACCTCTGTCCCATCTTTCACCTTGCTACTATCCAATGCCCATAGGATCCACCAGCACGATTTGGGCAAAGCTCTCCCTCAGCAATCCATGAATGTCCACAGGCTCATTTTGAGGAACCAGACTCCAAGTAAGCACACAAGCTAGGAAGTAAATGAGAGGCTCTTGTTAACCCCTTTGCACTTTAGACCTGCTGGCGGACCCCCGGACAACTCTGAGGTTCAGGGCCCTTGATGCCGGCGCTCCCTCTCGTTCGCTCCGCGTGCGTGCTTACCCTCGATCAGGTGTCAACACCGGAGTGGGCTTTGGGTATTGTTCGTGAAAAGCATCGGGATTCTGCGTTTGAGCAAGTGGGGGCTTGCGGTTGCGCCGCGAATGGGGGAAGGACCGGTGAGCTGAGAGTCAGTGTATTGGCAGGGGAGGGGTTATCATATGAAAACGTTTTTAGCAAGTGTACAATCATACATCAAAGTGAACAACTACGAAAGCCATTTGTATTTGCAAAACATGACAGGAAAACAAACGATGTCGATACAGCAACACAGGCCCCTCACAGGAGGTCACAAACTCCAAACTTTACCTGGTCAACCCTTCCTTCTTATTTACATATGCCATCCCACTCGTCCCATCCGTTTAGCCCCTCGCCGCACTCTCCGTAACACCAAAGGTCAATAACCCCAAGGTTCTCGTATCCCAACTGTGCTTAGGCCAATGGAATTGAGGAGGGGCAGAATGGGGGCTGTGGTGAGTTCCACGCATGAGAGAGGGGGCCGATGAGGTAGGGGTGATGATGGGGGCAGTAGGCAGCAGCTCCAGTTAGTGATGAAGATGAAAGGCTGCCGTCGAAAAGCTAATATGCCTAATTTCATCTGCATGATGGAGGAAGTCGTGCCACGCCGCCGGGCTGAGCGATCCACCATGTCAGTCTGGTGAAGCAACTATCCGATGGAACCAGGTGCTCTTTCGCGTGGGCCAGGTGTTCGCGGCTGGGTGGTCAGGCTTTAGGGGAATATCTCAGTTTCGCCCCACCGTAGGTCTTCATCAGTTCGCTGTCACTGCATGGGACGAGCTATGGCAGATGTTAGCGACACGATCCGGGAATTTGAGATGACGAGTAGACGTACAGTATCGGTGCACAGAACAGAAAGACACTGGTGGTTGTCCACATAGCCCAAAGACGAATGGAAACGAAGAATGTAGAGGAGGTTTCATGATCATGATGACCAACAAAGTAAACGTATCGAATCCGTGAACTGCTTCTTGTCAAGGCGTTTTCTACAAGCGACTCGCGGCTATTGATGGTCTGGCCTCGAAGAAGGTGATACTCAGTGATGGTGAGGGCTAGGGTGAACATGCGGCGGAAAACGGTTGATGACGACCAGCCATGTTGACAGAAGGTTAGCTCTATGTGATAATCTTGATATCGTCCCATGATTCCCTGGCTTTTAGGAAGTTTCGTACTTGAACGTTACTCGTAACTCAATAACAGGATGAGGGGGAGGAGTAGTACTCACAAACGATTTTTGAATGACTGGGAGCCCACAATCCAATTGCGAAGAAGGCGAACAACATTCTATCGTCCCCGTTATCTCTACATCCCAATGAGCGACGCACGTACGTCGTTACCACACTAAAAACAGCACGTACCTCCGCCTCTACCAAGGGACCCAGCTTCTCGTTCTCGCCCAGTTCTCTCAAGTCAACGCTCTATTAACATATTCAAAACCAACTGCGATAAAAAACAGCAGGGAAGACATACAATGATGTTCCTTCAAATAACGCCAAGGCCTCGCCCTTCTGATGTTGAATGTCCACACGAGTGATGCCTGCTCGTTGCATGACCCAGCCTTGCAACAGATAAGCCGCGGACGGGACCAACGACTAGGAAAGGTCCTAGAGATGTTTTGGTCCGTAGATAGCGCGTGATATTGACGCATTGTAGGAGAATCGTGGAGTTACGGTGAGTTTGGGGACGAGGGCGGCGGTGGTGAAAAGTGCAACGGCTCTCCGGCCCGGCTGCTTTCTTTTAACCACTCCACAAGGACGACTGGGCAACGAAGAATGGGAGAATCTTTTTATGTAATCCAGTTTAGAACGCGTCGAAAACGCGCCTGAGCAAGACAGAGCAAGACTCCGCGCCACAATGAAACATCACATTCGCCTCCAGCTCTCGGTTTTGGTGTGTTGTTAACCATTCCACTACTGCGCTGGATCAAGCCGGGGCGAGGCTGAAGGAGATCGATAGGTTTAGGCCAGGTCATGAGGTACGGGTTTACTGTGAGTGTATGCTAAAAAAAATGACTGGACTTATTTCATTCTGACAAGGAGACAGACCCATCTCGCGACCCAAACACGCACCCCACCCAATGATGCGTCGTCGGACGCCTACTCTCAGGCTATCGGCGCGGGTCCGGCAGAATTCATAACTGACTACGCCCTCTCCCCTTCCCCGTGCCAACCCCCACAACAACTCGTTCCGTTCTCCTGGACACCTTGGAAAGTGACGTCCCTCTCCCAACTCCTTATCCACGCTCCATCGACGAGTTCGTTGAGACCCTCTCTTTTCTACACAGGAACTGAAGGCCGCCGCTTCCGTACCTGCTGAAGAAGCAGATAGGTCGTTCGTTAAAGCTTGTACGGTTTAGTAGAGTTGAGACGACTGGAGAGGATGTTGGGCTCTGGGAAGCGTGAGCTAGGCTGGGTGCTGTCATCACAAGGCCCGCCTCATCGGCACCATTCATCGTATAAGGCACGTCTTCACAAGTGATTCAGGCAGGAGTACTTATAGGTGTACGAATTCCAAAGTTGATTTGATTTCAATTGTAATACATATTCACCCGAAGGAGAACGGTGTGAAAATTCTCTCAATTTGAATCAACTCTTCGGCTGACTATGATGTAGATGGTCCTCAGCAGAACTCAAATCCCGAAGGACGAGGGTCGCTCTTCATGAACTACGTACCCGCATTGCCATGGCACACACTTAGTTCAACTCGGTAGTCTACGTTGTGCGGCTTAAATTGCCACAGCAGCAACTACTTCAAAGCCGACGAAAAGTCTTTGGGAAATAAATTTTCGCGGTGCCCGACATAGGCAGCATTCTACGATCACGTTATAGGTTAGATGTATACGGCCTTTCCCCATTTTATCGTAAAAGGTGATATCATCTTGTCGAAGACGTTAACGGATCATCGCCTTGAACTCCGGCGTGCCCTCATACTTAGGGTGCGCCGAGGTGCTAGTAGGGCATAGTATCGTTATGAAAATGGCTGTAAGTGCCATTTCTTTATAACTAATTATGTAACTCACTGTGGTTCAGTTTGAGATCTCACATGATGAGCAGGACATTTTGTAACCCTGTTTCTTGCCGACGAGCGGGTGAGTCGTGACAGTTCCATTGACAAGCATGGTTGGGTGTCTTTGAGGATGTAGGTGCTCATATCCCTGATCGATCTGCCCCAAGACGGGAGTTGATTTGGGCTTTGTTGATGCCCGCTGTGGGGAAATGGCAGGTAATCGTGCATGATTCCATCACCGAGCTTGGTGGAGGAATTCCTCGGTATGCCGTTGCGTTCCGCCTTGCTACTCTTGCTGACTCAGCTATG
>Ga0307507_10005869_pt1 | contig 19572 bp, 5 predicted proteins | sample 7_EM_MG_FD_207223 | JGI IMG/M metagenome (GOLD analysis project Ga0307507, IMG submission 207223) | Populus trichocarpa ectomycorrhiza microbial communities from riparian zone in the Pacific Northwest, United States - 7_EM | ecosystem: Host-associated > Plants > Roots > Unclassified | place...
CTCTCGGAGCCCTTGGGTATTTACCTCCCATGGCGTTGCCCATGCTACGGCTTGGGTTCCCCTTGCCTGAGCCTGCCTCTGTACCTTCGACTCCCATTCGTCTCTCCAGCGTCGGTCCAACCAGTATCGTATCTATATATATAGTTAAATTTAATATAGTCTTGCACTAATTATATTAGCCTTTACCGCGCCTATACCACTATTAATAGACTTAATAACCACTATAGGTCGCTAGAGGTCTCGAAGTCGATTATAGTTATACTTACCTACTGCAGCCTATATACTATATAGCCAAATTATATTATTAAACTTTACAATCTTATTAGGAGTTAGGTTTTATTTACATGTAGTTAAAAGGAGCCTCTAGGTTAAATTGCCCACGGTGTCGCTATATAGCTTAGTAAGGGCATTCCTAAACCCTATACTTTTGGTATTATTACCGCCCTGCTATATAACCTGATCTAAAACAGCTGTTCGATTAATTGCTTAATAGGCGCCCTTTTTAAACACCCTAAGCTTAGATAGATAAGTAGATAGATTATTATATAAAGCCGTCTAGCCTATAGGCAGTAATTAATAAAAGTCGCCCACTAGTAAGACGTTTAGCCTACTGAAATATTTACTATAACAGGTAGGAAAAATCTAATAAAGATGGCAATTAATTTAGCCTAGGTACGCCTGCATCGGCAAAATATTATAGGCTGTTAATGGTCTTAGTTACCGGTAATCGGCGCAGTTGACGCGTAGTTTAAGGCATTTAACAACCCAACCGACTAGCCTATATCGTATTTTTTTAATACGTAGCCTACGCGCAGTCTACGCGCAACCTACGTAATTAGCAACCTATCTTTTTAATTAATAGTCAATCTTTTACTAATAAAGATAGAAAGGCTATATATAATTAGTCTTTACCTTAATTGGTGGATTAATCTGGCTATATCTCTTTAAATTTACCCTCTAGCGTTAAAGAGTAGGTCGAGGAACGCTGGTCTTAACTTCTATATAGAAGTCGTCATTGCTAAGGTCAATTAGGGCTTATACAATCAACTTCTATTTAGTCGACTAGGTAGGTTTGCCTATGGCTTTAAATAGAAGGTAATAATAAGGTAATAGGTGGTGGTATACGCGAGTATAGAAAAAGGGTTCAAATAGGTAAGGATTTAGCAAATTTCTATTTTCGATCATGGTTTCTAACATTTAATCGTCCTTTTCTAAAACGATTGTATAAGCTCCTTAGGCCTATAGCCCTTTCCCTCCTCATCGGTTTGTCTCTGTACGAGGTATTGCCATACCTACTCTTTACCATATCGTCCTCTTCTATCGACTCTCCTTATAACTTATACTCGGCTTGCCTACTCCCTACCATATACCTAGGCAATAGCCTTATATAAACAGAGTGGTAGCGGCAACTTATTACGCCTGGGCTCGATATATAGCTTACTAAGCTACTCTACGGACGTTAGATTAGAGGCTATAAAAGCTTAGTTAGTAAAAAGAAGGCCTAGGAGAAAGATATAAGGGCTAGGAATAAGTAAAGGGTTAAATATAATCTTAGGAATTGGGAAAGTATTACTAGTTCTCTATAAGCGTAATAAGAGAAATAAGGTTAAAAGAAAACGTACGCTTCTTTCATACCAAGATATTCCTTAGTAAATTTAAATATAAACTTAGGTACGATCTTATAAGACCTGCCTTCTAAGTCGCGAATAAGTATAATTATTATATGTTGGTAGTATAGGTTAAGAAGAGCTTTAGGTCGGCTTGCGGTATAAAGGCCTAGCTATAGTAAGAAACAGACTTGCATCTAATATTGCCTAACTATATATCTCTTCCTTATTATAACTAAGTTGGTCTTAAGGACTAGTACTCTAGTAGATAGTCTTAATCCTTATAAAGCCATACTTAAGCGGGCGCTTTATAAGTATTGTTAGATATAGTAATGCTATTAGCGTTATAGTCGGCGTCACTATCGGCATTACTATTGGCATTACTGTTAAAGACGGTCGGTTCTGGCCAATAGCTATTACCATCGCTTTCCATGCTATATACTTATTATTAGTAACACTAGATAATAAGCTGCGATCCAATAATTGAGCGCGCCATATTCTAGGGGGCTAGAAGAGAACTTAGGGCAATAATAGCGGGAATGTGGGGTTAAGGAGATGGGAGGGTAAAGAATAAGAGAAAACGGGACCTGGATTAAACAGATTAGAAGTAGAAGCTATAGAGTATATATAGCTTTAGCGCTAGGCGCGTAGAAGGGTTATATTTTTAGGATAAACTAGTTTACCTATTAAAAAGCGAGAGGCTTAACGTTAGACTAGTAAGTAAGAGGCTTAGGGCGGCGGGGAATTTTAGTGACGTGACCTCTAAAAACGGCGATAGAACCCTCCTAAACCGGTAGTTAGTGTGACGGTACTAAAGCGCGTCACCTGCCATATTCAACCAATCAGGATTTTCCATGCCCGGCATGCAAAATCGCTATTAGCTCGCTTACCACTAGCGCCTTGGCGGCCCTCGCGACATGTCTACCTACTGCCCCTAAACGATTCTTCTTCTTCTTCTTCTCCTTAGCTTAGTATTCTTGTATAGTAGCAATCTATAAGCTTCGGTTCAGAAGCATTTGTATAAGCCCGTTATATTATACTAAGCTCTCCCTACATTGCCTGGGAAGGCCTTAATAATATCCCACCCTAAAAGAAGACCTTTGTCTACAACGACGCGTTAACACGTTATACTTAGATATTAAAAAACTCACACTACCACGCCTAAGAAGGCCCTAATAATATCCTACTTTATAGGCCAGACTGTACTTAACCTATACCCCTAAAAGAACCCCAGAATTAAAACTAAATTGTATAATTCTAATAAACTTTAGGAAGCTGACGATGGCACCTAAAGCAAGCTTATTTAAAAGACCTACCTCTACCTAAAAGGAATACGAGATCCAGTTAGGATTAGAAATTAAAGATAATAATAACGTTATAGGTATACACGAGCAGATTCGTGCCCTTACTGCTAATTAAAAGGTTGATTGTCTTTAAGCCTAAAGTATATAAGAGACTCTAAAGGAGATCCTAGAAAGCCTTACCGCCTTATAAAATAGCCTAGCCTCCCCTTTATAAAGCCTTAGTTAACCCATTCGCTTAACTAAATGCGATATACTAGAGAGTACAGATACAATAATAAAGTAATTAAGTTCGTTAAGCTCCCTAACCCTCTACTATTATTAGACGGTATAGACTTAACCTTTAAGAACTAGAGAATCTAGGTATAAGGAAAGCTTTATATTAACTACAACCATTTCCCCTTTAAAGAAGCTAAAATGCTCTACCTCTTTAGTTAAACCATTAGGGACGCCTAGCGACACCTTTAGGCCAAGTTTAAGGACGAGTTACCTATTCGGTTTATATCTGTTAACGAGATAATATAGTATCTGGCTGCTATCTATATTAATCTAAATAAAGTACGGGATGCCCGTTATAACTATAATTGCTTAATAATAAAATTAAACTAATCCTTTACTAAGTTTTAGACTTAATTCTTATACCTAGTAGGCAAAGGCCAGATTCCCCCTAAGAACTATCGTTTGGACCTATACAATAAGCTAATAATCTAACTATAAGAGAAGATTGTAATAGCCTTAAACAACCTACTAACCTACCAAAGACTCGCAGCCTAATATTTATTGCTGGATTTAGAACTAAAATAAATTAATGCTTGTTTTAATTAACTAAAGCGGCCCTATAGCGACCGTAACCTATTTACTACACTAACGGGAGCTAGCGTTGGAAGATAAACTATAACTGCCCTTATACTAAAAGTGGTTATAACTGCCTACCTACGAACCTTGCCTGACCCGCTATATACTATACCTTTAACTAATGCTCGTTATAATACCCTAATTAACCCTACCATGGTCACATGCTTTAATTGCGGAAAGGATAGTTACTTTGCCACGTCCTACCTAGAGCTAAAGGATATAGGTAATATTAAGGAAATAGAGGAAGAAGAAACATCTAATAAGTTAGAAAAAGAAGAACCCTAGGGAAAGACTCCCCCCTAGGGTATCCTATTAATCTTAAAAAGATTAATCTAAGTTAGCTAATAGGTGGAAAACACTTTATGGTTCCATATATAGTATCTTAAAATAGATATGGAGTTAATATAACTACCATTATTAACACTAAAGCAAATGGCTTTGCCTTTATAAATACTGCTTATATAAATAATGTTGCTAAGTTCTTAAATATAAATGCTACCCAACTAGAGAAGCCTATTTAAGTAAAAGGCTATAATGGTTAAGCTAGTATGCCAGTTACCCATGTTTTAAAGCTATATATTGCTATTAATAGACAACGCTAGTTTAGCATCCCCTTCTATATCCTAGACCTAGGGTCACATAATATAATTCTTGGCTAAAAATAGATGTCCTACTTTAATATTTAGCTAAACGTCTAATAAAGACAGTTTGTCTGGCCAAAAAATAGACTAAAGTTACCCTTCTTTGTTAGGGAAATCCGTACTAACCGTAAGACATTAGCCGTAAAGGCTAATCCTACCTACTAGTAGGATATTAGGAACCGCGACCTAGCCTTCACCTAGGAAGATGCCCATTATGAGGCTAGTAGGAACTCCGTACTAACAAGGATACTCCCCTAAAGGACTATAGTTAAGGAGGACTCTACTTATAGAAGTGGAATGGATACTAATATAAATAACTTCTAAATTATAGAGATCCGGCTAATAGGGAAAAGGACATACTAATAGGATATAAAGGATAACCTTTAGAAGATGTAATAAGAGCTAAAAGGAGTAAGGACAATGCCAATACCCTAGAAGCCCCTAAGGCCACGGATAACCCTACTATTATATAATACCCCTATAGTAAATATTGCGGCAATTAGTGCTATAGGTTTCCACTTTAATATATATTAGAAGGATAATAAAGTCTTTACTACTAGTTTATATAAAATTAACTGGATTATTGCCGAGAGGGAAGAAGGGCTAGTAGAGGAAACTAATAAGGAACTAGTTAAGCGCCTCCTCCCTACTTACCTCTTAAACTATAGAGACGCGTTTTTAAAAGCAGCTTTAGATATACTGCCCCCCTACCAAATCTATAATTATAAGATTTAGTTGGAGACTAATAACTCCCTAGGCTATAGCCCCCTTTACTAGCAAACTATAGAGGAACTAAAGGTAATAAAGTAGTACCTAATTAATAACCTCTATAAAAGGTTTATTGAGCTAAGTTAGGCTCCCTTTACTTCCCCTATTTTATTTATAAAGAAACCTAATAAAAGCCTTTATTTTTATATCAACTATTAGAAGCTAAACGCTATTACTTAAAAGGATTAGTACTCTCTCCCTTTAATTAATAAAACCCTTATATATCTAAGCCGGGCTAAAATCTTTACCAAGCTTAATATCCGCTAAGCTTTTTACTAAATTAGAATGGACCCTGTATTAGAAGACCTAATAATATTCTATACCTGTTACAGGTTATATAAATATAAAGTCCTTCCTTTTAGACTAACAAATGGGCTAGCCACTTATTAACGGTATATAAATAATATTCTTTTTAATTACCTTAACAAATTCTATACGGTATACCTAGATAACATTCTTATATACTTAAACAACGAACTAAAGCACCAAGCTTATGTTAAGAAGGTCCTAGAGAGACTACGGAATACAGGCCTATAAGTTAATATTAAAAAATACAAATTTGGAGTAAAACGTATAAAGTACCTTAGGTTTATTATTAGTATAGAAGGAATTAAAGTTAACCTGGAGAAGGTTAAGGCAATCCATAACTAGAAACCCCCTTATACTATAAAAGTAATCTAGTCTTTTCTTAGCTTTTATAATTTCTACTATTAGTTTATTTATAACTATAGAGTTATAGCTAAGCCTTTTATATAACTAACTAAGAATAATACATCTTTTATTTTTAATAATAACTATATAAAAGCCTTTAAGGAGTTAAAGGACTAACTCGTCTCCTCCCTAATCCTTTATTACTACGACCTAGACCTTAAATTAATACTGGAAATGGATGCCTTTAATAGGGTAGTAGCGGGAGTCCTTTTATAGCTATATCTAGATAGTAAATGGTACCCTATTATGTTCTTCTTAAAAACAATAGCCCTAGCTAAGTGTAACTACAAAGTGTATAATAAGGAAATGTTAGCTATTATACAATTATTGTCCTAGTGGCGCGTAGAGCTTAAAAGCACAGACTCTTAGATTAAGGTTTATACTAATTACAAAGCCCTTAAGTATTTTATAATAATAAAACAACTTACTAGTTAATAGGCCTAGTGGGCTAAAATACTCTCCCAATTCTTCTTTATAATTATATACCGCCCTAGTAGGTAAAATACTAAAGCTAATACCCTAACCTAAAGAGAATAGGACATGGGGCTATAAAATAAGTTAAAGGCTTAGTACTAGACACGTGCCTTTCTCTATACTAAATAGCTTAACCTATATATCCTTAAGGAACTAAGCTCTAAATAGAATAAGGTAGTACCTATAAAAGAAGAGACCCTAGATAAACTAATAGGACTAATTAATTGCATCCTAACCATAAACCGCATAGCTAAATCCCTAAAAGCCCTCCGTGATTAAGCTATAGGGGGTAACCCTAATTTGGAAATAGAAGACGGACTACTTCTATACTAAAAACAGTTTATAGTTCTAGATATTAACAACCTATAAATAAAGCTAATCTGTAAAGCCTACTATTAAGTCTCTATGGCGCACCCTAGTTAAGATAAAACCCACTAACTACTATCACCTTATTACTATTAGTAAGAACTCCTATCCAATATAGAATAATTTATTAGAAATTGTTATGCTTATAAACATACAAATACCCCTAGGGATTAAACTCCTAGATAGCTATAACCACTGCTAGTCCCTAAACGCCTATAGCAATATATTATAATAAACTTTAAATTATTCCTAAAGGACAAATACGGCTATAATATGGCCTTTATAGTAGTTAACCAACTAAGTAAGTAAGCTATTTCCCTCCCTTGCTTTAAGACTATAACTATAAAGGATATAGCCCGTATATACGTTAATAATATCTACCAGATCTATAGCGCTTCTAAGTTAATTATCTCTAACCATAAACCCTAGTTTATATTAGACTTCTAGAATAAATTCTACTATATCCTTAAGATTAAGATTAAGCTCTTTACTATATTCTACCCTTAGACTAATAGCTAAACTAAGATTATAAACTAGTACCTTGACTAGTAACTTTGCCCCTTTATTAACTACTACTAGAACAACTAGTTAGAACTACTATCTATAATAGACTACGCACAGCTTACACTCCCTTATAATAGTATAGGAATATCACCATTTAAGTTACTCTATAGATATAGGCTACAAACATCCTTTAATTAGGATAGACCTATAGGACCTATAATAGCCCATAAACGCCTTAGCTATAAGGAGGCCTAGATATTCACTAAGAGAATATATAGGGCCTAGGAGACTGCCTAAGCAATTATAAAAAGGGCATAAGAGAAGAAAGAGGCCAACGTAAACTAATACCGCCGCAAGGTAGACTTCTATATAGGAGATAAGGTATAGGTATTAATAAAGAACTAGAAAACCTAGAGGCTAAGCCACAAGCTAGACCACTAAATGGCTAGCCCCTATAAAATCCCTAAGAAGGTAGGGCACTCTTTTAAGGTTAAGCTACCAGAGTTAATAAAAATCCACCCTATCTTCTCTTTAGACCAACTACGGAAGGCCGCAGACGACCTATTACCTAGATAGTATAACAACCCCCTATTACCAATTTAGATTGCAGAGGACAAAGAATAGAAAATTAAAGAGATCTTAGCAGTAAAGAAGGACCGTAGTACCTTAAAATACCATATAAGCTAGGTAGGTTATAACGAAGATCTAGAATGGTACCCTATATCCAATTTTAAGTACTCTCCCTATAAGCTATAAGATTTCTACCTAGCCTACCTAGACCTCCCTAGACTACCACATAAGTTAGATAGCTGGGTTAAATGCTAGGAAGAGGGGTTAGATAACTATAATAATTTAAACAATAATAAAGAACTTAGATAAAGCCTAAGGGCAGGCTTTTTTAGGAGGGGGAGGTAATGTAACGGTGCTGGAGCGCGTGACCTACCATATTTAACTAATTAGGATTTTCCATGCCCAGTATGCAAAATCGCTATTAGCTCGCTTACCTCTAGCGCCTTGGCGGCCCTTGCGATATGTCTACCTACTGCCCCTAAACGATTCTTCTTCTTCTTCTTCTCCTTAGCTTAGTATTCTTGTATAGTAGCAATCTACAAGCTTCGGTTTAGAAGCATTTGTATGAGCCCGTCACAGTTAGATCTCTATTTTTTTTAATAGAGTAATTTAAATATTTATTAATTAAGGCGTATTAACATTTTAAGTGCCTATAAAGGACTATATAATAGCTCTATTATTCTTGCCTTACTATAAAGAGAATTAATAAGTTATTAGCGCCTACTATTTAATGCTAGAAGGTTCTTTATATACTTAATAAATATATAAAGCAGCGATATTATTACTAGAACGCCTATTAATACTATGGCTAATATATAAGGCTTTATAGTTAACGTTAATTAGGTTACGTAATAGTAAGAATAGGTTAAAAATATTATAAAGAAGGGCGGAATTAATCAACCTTGTCGTGCTGGGGCTTAATAAGTACCCCCCCTTTAAACGGTAGGTGCTTATAAAATTCGCTTAGGTAAACTACCCAGGTGGCTTAAATTGCTAATAAAACTTACTGCTATACTAGATTTAGGAGTATAATTGCGGTTAGCATAAACGCCTATACCTTACCGGGTAGAACCTCCTTTTTAGCTGCTAAGACGGCCAATCTACCTAAAATCTACCTAGGGTGTTAAACGGACAGCATCTATTAGGTGGATATCGATATCGGTAGCTTGTTCGCGACTAGATAGGCCTAGGTGGGCCTAGGTAGACCTAGGTGGCTTTTTTTAGAGCACTGTTATAGGATACCTCCGTAACACCTTACACACGTCCACCTATATCTACCTATTTCCACCAACGCAGCAAGAAGAGACCGACCGCGAGACGACAATCTGATGGCAATCTGCCGGCAATCTACGGCAATTTACCGCATTCTGCTATATTCTGCCAAGTCCACTAAATTCTGCCAAGTTCTGCTAGGACCGCTACTTAAATCCTATTCTACTCTATGTATATATTAACTAAGTAACTAAACTAATAATATATACCCTTTCTTCCCGTTTCCTTACCTTTTCTTCTTATATAACGTCTTAACTTTATTACGCAGTTTATGTATATAGCTTAATAATATCTACTTTGCTATATATTATTACCGTTTATACTTGCTCTATAATACTACATTGCGTTAACCTTATATACTACTCTCTAAAATGCAGAATGACCCTAAAGTCCCTATAATAGCCGCCGGCATTATATCTACACTTTAAGAATAATTAGTAGAGATACAGAAGTTCTTTATAGGCGCCCTTATATAAAACTAAGCCACTTTAACTTAATAATAAGCTAAACAAGAAGCATAATACTTGTAAATAATTAAGGACCTCTAAGAAGAAGTCCGCACCCTTAAGATGCCTATACTAGGGCCCTAAGACTAAACGCCTTCCCTAAAGATAAACACGTGAGACGAGAATCCTAAACCTATAGTAGCTATCTACCCCAAACTAACTACCGTATTATAATAATCCGAATAACTACTAGACCCTTTAATATTTACTAATAAATAATAAAAACTTTAATTATTTCTAAGCTAGCTTAAAAATAAGCTAACTAGTAATACTAACTACTACCTAACTAAAGCTAACCGACTCTACTATGCCCTAAGTTAACTAGGAGGAGATATAGCTAACCTTATTAAACCCCTTTAACCAAACTTAGTATAAAATCTAGTTATACTTCTTAAAGCTATATATAGTAACCTAAACCGCTAAGCTACTACTTAAAGGAAGATAAACTATATAACTTAAGGAATAAAAAGCTTCCTAGTATACTTTTCTAAATTTAACTGTTATGTAAAGGAAATAGGCTGGAATAACTCTGCACTAGTTAATAGCCTTATTAAGTCCCTAAGCCCTAAACTAAACCCCTCTCTAATAGGTGTAGACCTACTAGGAGCCCTTAACGCCTGCGCAAACGTTATTAATAAATTATAAGGGGACTTTATAGATAGGGGGCTATAAGGACACGATTGTAAAATAGGATAGATTAGTGAGAGAGACAAATCCTTAAGGAGGTAAGGCCTCTGGGATTGTGGAGACTATATACTACAGGCACGTGCCTCCGACACGTAACCGGCGACTATCTAAGGGGCGTCTGGAGGTTGTCCTAAAGGCAACCTAAGGTGTCCGCAATAATATCCCTTATATTGCCCCCCCCTTTCTTGTGGTTGGCCCCTGATCGCTATTACCTTATAGTAGGGAGATTATAAGGGCTCGTCCTAGAAGGGGTTTGGAGAGATATTAGGGAGATATTGGTATACCGCTGTATATTATCTATCTATCTAACCCCTGCTTTAAACTTTTAAACCCTTAATAAGGAAAAAATATAACTAGAGAAAAGACGCGAGGATTGCTAGAAGACCCCTTAAAAGCCTACTGGAAACGTACTGGTAACTACCTAGGCTAACCTAAGGATTTTTATACAACTCTACTTCTAAGCCTTTATGCCGGTCTGTAATTAATTATAAGTGTTATAGGTAATTTAGTATTCCTAATATAGTTCCATAGAACCTTTTAGTATAGGATTTAATATACAGAGCCTTAACTTACTGTTATCTTTAACCTTTAAGATATTGATCTATAATCCTTTCTCGTTAGTTCTGTATTATATATTTAGCGTAGTTCTACTACCTAGTAAATAGAAGGAACACTTCGCAATAGCGCCTCTAGCTATTATACAATTTGTTAAGAATGTCTATAACGTTATTCTTTAATACTATAGTATTGTTTTAGGTATAATTTCACCTATATATATCTGTAATTAACGTTTTAATTGCCTTCCCCGGCCGCGTAATTAGTTTTTGTAAAGAAGTAATAACTAAATAGCTTATACGCGTGTTTCCTTCCTTCTGAATTACGCTATTATAACGGAGTTATATTAGTAAGGTTGCGGCTATTTACTAGAAGGGTATTAGGAGGTAAAGTATAGAGATACCTTACTTATTAAGCTGCTTCTTTTCTTTAACACCTTACTTCCCATTATCACTCTTTATCTAAATTTGGACGTATCTTTGATATATTATTAAGATTTTCTTTTTTTCTATTATTAATTTAATATGCCTCTTTATTCTTCTACTAACTGCTCTTCTAATCCAATTCTATAGCGTATTCTAGCCCTACCGCTGTATATAGAACCCTAATCTCCGCTAACCTATAACTGGTGCTGGTCCTACCTAAATAACTTTATATATATGTCCTTAAAAAACTAGAAGTCTGATAAGAAGATTCTGGATACTTATAATAAGACCTACTATGTAAGGTCCAACACCTTTAGTCCTTATAATTAATGCATGCGTACTAAGAGCGGTAGTTATATTAAGGTAAGCTTTCCTATCCTTAATAGGTTTCTATTGCTAACTTTAGGCTTTAATATAGCCTGGGCCTAAGTGGCAATAATCCTTTAATGTCTTTAACTATTATATCACCTAGGCTCTCTCTTATTCTAGCACTAACGCTAAATATCTAGGTTGAATTTAAGACTATGCTACAGTTATTTACACTGCCTATAATTCCTAGCAAGCTAGCTAGCAACACCTAATAAGGAAGTAAGGTTAATATACTAAGGATAGGGTAAAGGATAGGGGTGATAAGAAGAAGGTTGCTGTTTACTATAAGAAGGAGTTTGCGTATATATATTAAGTTTTAAAAGAGCACAATATAATGCGGTATTAGGTAGGTTACCCTTTAGGCACCTAGCGGATAGGTAACTAATAATTGCTATAGTAAGGTCTTAGTAGTTCTGGTCTTTACTAGCCAGCTAACGTCTCTATTTATTCTAGGCTTAAGTATGTCTTTATTAACTATAAGCTTACGCCTTAAGAACTTTATTGGTACTAGTTTAGGCCTAATATTAGTGTTAAGCGTTTAAGGATCTCTGCTCTATCTATACCTTATTGGCCTGCCCCTGTTTTTATATCTACCTATACTCCTACTAAGGGATCTAGATCTAGATCTTATTCCCGTTAGCTATTACTTAGTAGGCTAATAGATACTAATTCTGCACCTAGGAATAAGGCATAGTGGCTTTTAATTTAGGTATTTAGGATTAATTCTTATATATAGTAGCAATTAGGAAGGCCTTATAAAGTATTTAGGAAGGTATAGGAACACTATTCCTAATATAAACTAATAAATAGGAATACAATTCTAGCAAAATACCCTATTAATTCTATGCTATGTATATAAAAAGTCCAAGGACCTATCCTACCTTAGGCTGTAGCCCTAATCAATTTTTATGGTTTTTAGAGCTTGTCCGTTCTATATCTAATTTAACCTATTTACTCTTTAGGGCCTCTCTTGGCCTACTGTGAGCTTTCTTTATAGGTTGCGATGATACTATAGTATTAAAGCGCTTTTTGTAATTTATAGATTATAGACCTTGGTCCTAATATTCTTTTAGAATATCTTTATAATAATTAAGGTAATCCTCTGGTTCCTATATAGAGTTCTTAGCGGGCTAGCCTAGCTATTTGGCTTTATATTAAAGCTTATTCTTAATAGACTTATAGCATAGTATAGCTTTAACCTTGTACTACTCGCCTACTACTTTAGGGTGTTTAATTAGGCCTAGACGGAAGTTCTTTTCTAGTAGTGGTCTATACTATAGCTCTAGTAGATTTATGTAAAATACTAAATATATACGGGCTATAGATAGGGGTAGCTAGAGATAATAGGCTAGCTTACTAATTTATTCCTTAATTTAGAAGGGACCTAGGTATCTTATATTAAGCTTCTTTAATAGTTAATAGGTCTTAATATTTATTAAACATAATAGAACCTTATTGCCTACGCCAAAATGCTTATCCTAGTGTTTGCGATTATACTAAAGTCTCTACTACTCTTGTGCATCTTATAGGCTCTGCTTTATATACTTCTATTACTCCTCCTATTCCTTAAGGTATCCTTATACTCTCTAGTAAATATCCTTAGACTTCCTAATAGGATCCTATAATTAATTATATGGCCTTAGCCAGTAATTATTAGGTATACTATTAAATCCTAATAGTTAGATACTATAGGTAATCTAGATTGGTATAAACTGATATAATATATATTGTTTTAAGTTATAAGCGTACTCTATATATGGAAGTAGCTCGCACTAATTGTCTTGCTAGTAGTTTAAATATATTTATAGATATAACTCTAGTTCCTAGTTCTAGTGTTCTATTTGCCTATCTATCTACAGATGGAAAGCTATACTATAATAGTGGTCTATCTTTAAATAAAAGTATAGATCTAACTAGTACTGGCTTATAAAAACGCTGCCCCTATTAGTAATAATAGAGTATAGTTAATCTACTTTAAGAAAATATTTCTCCTTAATTAGGTTTATAAGCGCTTATATATTAATTATCTTATTAATGGGAAGGTATTAGATATACTTTAAAAACCTATTAATAAGTACTAGGACCAAATTATATATTTATCCTTGCCTATCTTTTAAGGGTGGGAGATCTGTAATAAAGTCTATAGTGTAATATTACTATGGCTTACTAGTAGGGGGAACTAATTTAAGTAAACCCTATAGCTTATACCTTTGGATTTTATATACTTAATACTTCTTATAGTAGCTGATGTACTCCTTTACTTCCTACTTAAGCTTTAGCCAGTAGTATTTATATTAAAGTAATTCTACTGTTTTAACTTAACCATAGTAGCCGCCTAGAGGATTATTGTAATTCCTTATAAGGATCTTCTATTATAGATTTACTTCTTATAGTACCTAAACCTTACCATTTCTATGTAGTAGGTCCATTGGGTCTAGTTCCTAATTTTAGTACCTTTTAGCTTCCTTTCTATTACATTTCTGGTTTACTTCCGCATTAAAGATAGCATAGGAGGTGTCCCTTTATTGCACTTTATGGATAAAATCTGTTAACCTTTTGGATAGTTCCTAAGTAAAAGCTATTTTGCCTTATACTGCTCTAAGTATGAGACTAGATAGTACTATAGATCTTATAACTTCTTGGTGCGTATATATTAGGAAGGCCGCTATAAGGTTAAAGTCCTTTAGTTATTATAGGGCTTTAGGTTCCGATTGCTTTATAGCTTTGCTTTTAGTTTAAGGGGATAGTTTAGCAATTAAGGGTAGTATATTACTAGGTTCCGAAGTTATATTAGGGATGTCCTATCTAGGTATTTTTAGACCCTTATTAGTAACGGACTGGGTACTAGCCAGAATGTTAGTAGAGACTAATAGGGTTTGCACCGCCTAAGACTTAGTGCATAAAGCTATGGGTGCTTAAGTATTCTATACCTAGAGCTTGTTCTATAATATAGGGAGTAAGATATCTATTATCTGTTTTCCTTCTCCCGTTTTAAAGCCTTTAGTATAGTCTAGCTGTTATAATAGTCTATTAGCAGGGTTATTTTCCCCTAGCTTATATTTAATCTTAAAGTTAAATTATATAAGCTCCTTTGCCTATCTGGCCTATTAAGGTATAAGCTCCTTTATAGTTATAAAGTAGCGTAGATTATAATAATCTAAGAGTATATAAGTGGTATAGCTTGCGTGCTTAAGGTAGTATCACCACTATTTAAAGCAGTTAACTATAGTAAGCAGTTCCTTATTATAGGTATAATACTTAACTTTAAGTCCCTGGAATTTTCTGCTATAGAATATTACTAGTTTTTAGTAGAGCTGGGTAGCGTCTAGATGCCTATTAGGTTATAGTAGGATACTAGCAAGGGCAAAATTTAATATATTAGTAACCATTATTAGTAGCTGATCTGGGTTGAAATACTATAATAGTAAAGCTTTTATAAACTTTATATGTAGTTCCTAAAAGGCTTCCTAAACCTTTCCGGGCCATATCTATAGTTTATACTATTTAGTTAATCCCTTTTTAGTTTTCTTTCTTTTTACCTTTAAGCTTTTTGCTCCTTAGGCTGGGTCTTAGGAAGCTTTAGTAATATAGTTAGATAGGTATTGGGTGATGTCTAAGTAGTTATAGATAAAGCGCCTATAGAAATTGGTAAAGCCTAGGAATACTTAAACATCCTAGTAGCTCTCTAGCTCTAGCTACTCTTAGATTATCTATACTTATACTAGGTCCATAACTATACCTATAGGTGTTATAATGTAACCCAGGAACTTAACCTGCTTAGTGTTAAAGATATACTTTAATGCCTTAGCGTAGAGGCCCTAATTATTTAAGCGTTCCAGCACTTTATAAATATATTACTTATGCTAATCCTTATCTTCTAAGTAGATTAGAATGTTATTTAGGTAGATAATATATATACGGTTAACTAGTCCCCCTAAGGCTCTATAAATATATAATTAAAATATTATAGGCGCATTAGCCAGCCTAAAAGGCATTACTATATACTTAAAGTAGCCGTATTGGGTTTTAAAAGCGGTCTTCTACTTATTTTCTTCTTTAATATAGAGCCTATAATAGGCGTCTTATAGGTCCAGCTTTGTGAAGATCTTCGCCCTAGATAGTTAATCTAGCATTTTACTAACCAGTGGTAGTAGGTAATGGTTCTTAATTGTAATCTTATTAAGACCGCAATAGTCTATATATAGCCTTATAGTCCCATCTAGTTTTGGAATAAAGAGGATCGGTACGCCCACTAGTAACTTACTAGGCTGTATCTATTCCTTTTCTAGTAAGCCGTTAAGGTACTTCTATAGGATCTTAAGCTCTTTGCGAAAGAGGTTATAGATAGAAAGGTTTAGCGGTTATTTGCCTTCTTCTAGATTAATTATATAATTATATTCCAAGTTCCGCTAAAGGACTTTTACTTGCCTGCCTAAAAATACCCTTAGTAAGTCCCTTAGGCCTACTAGGATATTTAACAAATTAGGGTTGTATTTGTCCTCCGCGTTATTGTTAGGTAGGTCCTAAAGGTCCTTTAGGACGCTCGCGGGTAGCGTCGCTCACTATAGTAGCTGTTTGTATATAGTTGCCACTGTATATTAGACAGTTTTATGCGGTAGCTAGTAGAGGGTAGGGAACTCTTTAATATAGCGTTTGAGGTATTATAGTATACTCTCTATGTATTACTTAAGCTAGAGTAACCTATGGCGATAGAAGTATCTTATGGGATTTTCAAGATCGCCACCTTTCTGCAGTGTCTTTGCGACCTATCCGGCAGTTCCCTATAGGGTATCTATTATGGAAGGGTTATTGCCTATACTAGGCTCTATACCTATCTTGCTATGGAATAAGGGTTAGATCTGATACTCCTTTAGGTATAGAGCGTATACTATTTCTCCTAGAGCTACATCTTCTAGGATATCTTTTAAGCTTATTAGTAAAATACGCCCTTCTAATTCTTTATTGTTCTACTATTTAAAGGCTCCTATCTTGAAGTGTATCTTAAGATCTACTTTTGCAAGCTAAGGATATTTAAGAATAAGGTTGTAGCCTATAAAGTTAGCCGCCTAGAAGGGTTGTGGGCTGACTATCTTGGTGCAGTTATATATGTTGGCCACTAATACTATAAGCTTATAGGCACTATGTAGTTTAATCCAATGCTTATTTAAGAACCCTATAATAGGTTTCCGCTACTTTAGCAACAGGATAAGCTTATGCTCTTTTACTAAATTATATTATATAAGATTAATTTCGGCGCCACTGTTATATAGTGCTTGGAACTGACATACTTCGCCTATAGGGAGTACTATTTCCAGCTTAATAGCAATATGGAGAGTCTCTCCTTCTATATCTTGCCCTATTTATAGCTAAAAAAAGGTCCGTAACTAGGGCTTTTCTTTTTTTAGATTATTAGTGCGGTTATTACCCTACTTATTTTTCCAATTAGGTTTACCTTTAAAGAAGTTTTCTCTTAACTTTTTAGAGTGTTCCTATAAGGGTACTAGATGGGTATTAGGTTGGCCCTAGGAGTTTTTCCCATTACTTAAGGTTTCTAACTTTAACCCTTCCGGATTTCTCTTTAAGAACGGCTTCTTTAAAGTTTAGGTCTGCCCTATATTACTACTAAAGTACCTATATTTCTAGTTACCCCTTAGCTTCTTGTTAGAAGAGGTCTAGTTCCTTACCGCATTTTTAGTATTTAGAACCGCTCGTTTAAAATCTGTATATATAGTGATCCGCAATAGGGCTCCCATATGCTTTATTTTATTATAAATTACTAGCTTAATTCTAGTCTAGATAAATCTAATTTTTTTTCTTTTTATAAATGCTACCGTCCTTATTTTTAAAGGGCTCTGGATCTATTAGTTAAGTATAAGTTTCTATAAAGTTTATAAACTGGCGGAAATTATGGCGGTTAAGCTATATTCTATTCTAGAATAGTTCTACGTAATTATATTGTATAATATATGGATCTTAAGTCTACTTCTTTAGAAAGGGTTATAGCTATAGATATATGGTAATTTGCTCTTTATTAAGCTAATTTAGTGTAATTTAGTTTAGGGTTTAATCTTTAATCTTACTAATAATCCAATAGGTACGCTCTTTGGTATTATCTTATATTATTAGCATCTTAAAGAAGTTATCTATTTTACAAACCTAATTATCTAACTATTAGGCGTTAGGTCCCTGGCAGAGTTCTAGACTACTAGAGGCCTTGGCCAGTTAGTTTATATCCTTTTTTTATTTACTGTGTAGATACCTCTCTAAGTCTTCTATACCTCCTTAGGTAGGTACTAGGTATCCCCTAGAAGGCCCTTAGCCTTAGCCAGGTTATAAAAGATTTTATTTAGCTTAAATTAAGCTCTACTAGATCTAGACCTGCCCCTAGAGGTTTCTAATATATTTATTAGTAGCTTCTTCCCATATAGCTTCCAAGAGCCTTACGGCAGCTTCCCAATATCCTCCTTAAAGAAAATTGGTGTAGGGCCCTTAACTTTCTAACTTTAGGCCTAGGAAAGCTCCGGCTACGGAGGTAGTATTAGTACTAGTAGCTAATACAGGTTTCCCTACAAGGCTTAAGTCTTAAGTTAATAGTTAGGTTAGATTACCTAAAGGGGTAGGCCTACTTAGCTTATAAGCAGTCTATACGCCGCTACTATACTAATTATAGGCTAGTGGTCTTCTAGGAGGGTTCTGGTTGGGTCCCTAATTAGGCGCGTTAGTGTATTCCTCTAGCATTTCTAGTTTAGGGGAAGATTTTAGGGTTGTGTCTAGCGCTTAATCTTCCAATTAGCCTAAGTGGGGCTAGAGGGGTTCTAGCTGCTTTTTAGCAGTGTTGTGACCGTTATAGAGGGTGTCTGCATTTTCCTTAGCGTTGCCGGTGACCGTAGGTATACAAGAGTCTTCGAGCTCTTAGTACATCTAGGTGTTGGGGCTTGTTCGGCCATCTTGCCTAAAGGTTTATATTATCACAATCTCTTACTATTAGAGGGACCTTCCTACCTTAGCGCGACGGCTATCTATAAGGTATTCATGGAGTTTCCATTTAAGTTATCGCGAGATTTTAAGGGAGGATAGTAGATGTAAATAAAAGATATAAATAAACAATCTAGTCCTTAAAGCCAGCTGCCCTTCCAGATAGAGTAGGAAGGATTTAAATATAAGGGGACTTTATAGATAGGGGGCTATAAGGACACAATTATGGAACAGGATAGATTAGTAAGAGAGACAAATCCTTAAGGAGGTAAGGCCTCTAGGATCGTGGAGACTATATACTACGGGCACGTGCCTCCGGCACGTAACTGGTGACCATCTAAGGGGCGTCTAGAGGTTGTCCTAAAGGCAACCTAAGGTGTCCGCAATAACATCCCTTACAAAATGGTATAATAATATACTACGCCTAACACTAAAGTCTACTCCTTAATATAATATAATAGCTCTATAAACGTCTACTAAGTTATTATCTTAGCCTAAGCACCCTAACGCTATAGATATTGACATAGGGACCTTAGGATACGCTTTACTAGGATCCCTTAAATAAGAATAACGTATTAAGCTAGGCCTTTGCTTTAAATATAGAAGTAACGTATTCCACTACCGAGCCGGCAGAACCACCGAGCTGGCAAGTCCATTTCCCCACCAAAAATCGTAAAAATCACAATATAATATCTTAACAACCACTTAATAATAAATTCTAATAATTTAGATTTAGACTTTTATATACACTCTATAGCTTCTATTAAAGTTATATGGTAAATAGTTCAGTAGTTTTTAAGATATAGTATTTTGGCTATATTTTGGCCCCCAAATTTTAATACCTTAAAAACTACTAACCTATTTACTATGCAACTTTAATAGAAGCTATAGAGTGTATATAAAAGTCTAAATCTAAATTATTAGAATTTATTATTAAGTGGTTGTTAAGATATTATATTATGATTTTTACGATTTTTGGTGGGGAA
>Ga0307507_10005870_pt1 | contig 19570 bp, 6 predicted proteins | sample 7_EM_MG_FD_207223 | JGI IMG/M metagenome (GOLD analysis project Ga0307507, IMG submission 207223) | Populus trichocarpa ectomycorrhiza microbial communities from riparian zone in the Pacific Northwest, United States - 7_EM | ecosystem: Host-associated > Plants > Roots > Unclassified | place...
GGAGCTTCTAGAGTTATAATATAACCTTCCTTTTAGAGCTATTTTATAAGTTTAAAGTCAGCCTTCTCCTTAGCTGTTATAAAGGCTATTAATAGCTTAACTCTATTCTTAATAGCGGTAATAAATTACTCTTTAAAATCAATAAGATATTGGCGATTTTGTAATCCCTTTAAGCAACCTCTACCGCGTCGTGGTTGCGGCGTATCTACTATAATTATATTAGAATTATGGTCGCCTTCTAAAGCATATTAATCGTGGCTCTCCTTTAAGGCATTTTCTATAGTATCCTGCAAAGGCTTGGAACTGTTATCTTTGTAGTAAGGCTTAATAACAGTTAAACGGAATTAAGTGGGTCTATAAGGTATCTAAATAGTGCAAGTCTAGCTATTAATTGCAATAAGTTAATATAGGCCTGATTATCCTCCCTTTTTATGCTATACGCGTACCTCAGACTGGAGTGGCAGATTAAGCGTAGTTAAGGTATTTAGGCCATTTCTTATTCCTAGTACGTTGTTGACTTGGCGTGTAGCGTAGAGACGTTATACCTCCTTTATTGCCTTGCGAATAGCCTCAGCTCATTGCATAATAGAGGGAGATGGTGGAGAATTGTTAGTTATTTAAGGGTAGGCGCCAAAGACTAGCAATATAGGTATAAGTCTATCTGGGCCAGTAGAATTATTAACAGCTTTAATAGCTATTTGTAAGGTAAGTTCTTTACTAGCATCCTCTAGTTCTAAAGAGATAATCTTATATGCGTGGTATAATAGCGTGTAATATTGCTCCACTTTTCCAATACTATTATATGCCTTAATAGGGACTTCCTTAACCTTAATTGCCATTGCCTTTATCTATTATCAAAACTCTATAAATGAGAAGTTCTTTCCTGCGTTATAGACGATTTAATTAGGGGGTCCTAGGTAGATATTAATCTAGTATAACTAAAGGGTATCCTATGCGTTCCTAGCTAATATATCCTTTAAGAATTGTGCGGCTTGGAAGGAGGTTAAAAAGTTAATAACTTAAAGTACTAGCTTGCCGCTAAGATATATAACGTCAATAATAATATAGAAGTTGAAGTTATAGTCATCTTTAAGGGTGAACTTAAATCGGCTAGGGGACCTCTGGTTTATTTAGCAGTGGTAGTAGTATTTTATAAAATGCTTAATTGCCTTAACCTTAACTTTATAGCCTACTCGCTAAAGAACCCTAAGCAATTAATAAACAGATAGGTGGCCAAAATAATAGTATAGTTGGCGTAATTCCGACTTAGTTAAGTGGCTCTAAGCAACACTCTTTTTTAGTTAATAAAGGAGCAACTAGGGGTAACCCTACTTATATATAACAGACACCTAATTATCTCCCTAAACAAGTATATTCTTAAGGTTGTTAAGCCTAACACCTAACTTATCCATATCTTTAATGCAAAATAGAAACGGAGTGTTTATAGGAACAATATAGAAAGTAATATATCCTAAGGGGGTTTGGACCCTAATTATACTAAAAGAGATTATAGTACCTTTACTAAAACAAATTATGTATTGGCCTGCCATTAAATAGTTAATCTAAACAGAGCTATTAAGCTGCTAAAGGGCTCGAATTTAAGGTTCTCCTACTATAGATACTCCTGCGGCTCTAGTATCCGGCATAATACTATAGAAGACGTTCGCCGAGTATCTGTTGTTAAAGGAAAACGCGGAGCTCTCCTTTAGCTTATTAAAGATATCTAACTTTGTGATAAAATGGAGCGTAGATTGGTTATTAAGAACAGCGACGGTTTATATACCATTTACCTTACTATACTCAGTAAAGTATTGGTCAGAAGAGTAGTCCTTAATTTCCATATCTATAAGGAGCTGTTTAACCTTATTAACCTTACCCTTAAGGTCTTTTACGCCTTTGTATTAAACTAGGAAGCTTTAGAAGTAGGCCGTAGTGACCTTATAATTTCCAACGTTTCTTATACTTTAACGGAACTTGTTATATGCCTCTTTTCGCTTATTAAGGGAGTGTCTAGTTAACTAGCACTTTAGCTTCTTATAAACATAGCACTTCTTTTAGTAATTACTTCGAAATAAACCTCTATAAGGACCTCTATAGTTACCTTATAGTTAATATTAATCGTACCCTCTTCCGTATTCCCTACTACAGCCACTATATGTTCGATCAGTCCAGTTATAATTATATTAGTCGGGAATACTTATTTAGGTAGGGTTTTCGGTATAGAGCTATTAAGATTCTTGTATTTGCATTATAATACCTATGGCGGAGTATAGCTTAGTATATACTCCTTCAAACGTATCTGTAGGTTTGTATAGCGCCAAGTTATATTTAGGAACGCTATAGCATGCTAAAATAACCTGGTCCCTTAGGCTGTTTTTATTTTAGTAGGTTTTAGTAAGGCCACGTTAGATTTTCTAGAGTTTATTAAAAAGTAGTTAAAGGCACTCTAAATAAGTCTTTATTAGGTTGGAAGTAATAACTCTTTAGAATATAGTCTCTCGCCATTTAGATATATAAAGTTGGCGATTCTTATTAGTCTTAAAGTGGGCTCTAGTAAGCTAAAGCATTATATTAAAGCTATAGTTTTTACCCGTAATATAGTTATAATAGAATATTACTGCCCATCCCTTTAATATAATAGAGAAAGCGTAATGGTACTAGTAGCGTTAAATTCTAACCTTATTGCAATAGTTATAAAAGACCTGTAGTTTTGCTCTAAGTATATCGTATAGTTCTCCTCTAAACTTCTTCTCTTTGTCTGAATATACCTTTATCAGATTCGTGACTTCTTATAGTAAAGGCTTACCGGTTAGCTAGAGTGGAGGAGGTAGAGGCGGAGCAACTCTAAGTAGGAGAGCACCTCTAGGTAGGAGAGTAGCTTTAGGTAGGGGGTTAGCATTCTAGGGGTTTTAATATAAATTAAAGTTGCCTTTTAAAGAATATGGGTTGTTTTTAGGTTTCTATAGTTAACGTATAATCTTAGCTTCTATCCATATTGGTTCTTTTATACTAATAATAACGGCCTAAATATTGCTAGTAATTAGGTTACTATTCTTAGCAATATATACCCTATTTCTATAGAGGAAGTTATAAAAATCCTAAATAATATTAACGTTGCCAAGTGCCTAGGTATTAGCAGTCCATCCTATAAAATCCTCCCTAAAATACTCCCATAGTTGTAAGTCGGCGTAGTATCTATTTCGGTAGAATATAATATGGTGTAGAAGAAAGCTGTTAACTTGTTTTACGGTATAAGTTATTATATTAAAGGCGAATTCGTCCTAATCTTTATTAATAAGTTTCGCGTGCTTAGCTACCCCTAGTGGTAAGGAGTCTTTCCAGTTATTTAAAGTAGGCGTAGCCATATTTTCGGAGGGAGGGAAGTGTTATTGGTATAGGGATTGTCGTTTGGTACGCGTTCGTAATGTATATTTATTATTTAGTACGCGTTTGTCGTTTAGTACGCGTTCATGACGTGTATTTATGGTTATGGGGCTTAGGACCAGTTCTGGCCTTAAATCGCGAAGACTCGTAAAGCGTGTTGTTCTACGTAATAGACGCAAGAATCCGTAATCTCAGAAAGGCTTAGGACCAGTTCTGGCCTTTTAGATCCTTAGATTCGTGAAAGAGTTCTATTTAAGGTTTAGGACCAGTTCTGACCTTAAAAGACAGCTTCCTCTAGCACAAGTAGCACTGGTACAGTGGCTTGTCTCTTCTTGGTAGAATACCTAGCTGCTCTATGGTATAACAGTGAATTTAACCACTAATTAGTGTTGGTAATACAAGGTAATATCACGTAGCTACGGTTCGTAGATAGTATGATGATGGTTAATTAATTCTTAATAGGAATAAGGAAAGGGGTAAGGAACTTAAGGTTCCTTACCACGCTAGGGCCACATTAACACGTGACGGCAACATGCCTCGTTTCCGACAACACCAAATTGCTATTGTGACTTTTTAGGTACTTTACAGCAGCCCAGAAGGCTCTGTGCAGCTAGGGGTGTGTGTTAAACTAAATCAGATTTCCTTACTACCATTTTAATACTGGCTTTAAGCCTAGAACCCTATGTCTTAATACCCCGCTCCTTACCTTATATGTCTTATCAAATGTCTTATCAAATGTCTAAATACTTATTTCCATTACCAAATGACGACGTAGTTGTCATTCTATTTATAACCTATTTGTTACCTATCTAGTGTATATATAGAGGCTCTAGAGCCCTCTTTAATAGACAGAGTTCTTATACCTAGTTGTCCGTTTAACAACTATTCCCGCGCTAACTCCACTTATAAGCAGGAAAAGTAGCACTAGGAGGAGCACAAGAGTGCTAGTGCGTAGATCTCCTTATTTCATTGTGTCTTGACGTCTTAGGGAAGTTGGGAGAAGCTAATAAGAACTTGCAGTAGGGCGGAATTGAAGTAATATATCTATATTGGGGGACCTTGTTGCCCGGAGCCGCAGGCGCTTGAAGATGGACGTGATAGAAGGGACGAATAAGTACGTGGTGCAAATCGTTCGTCCAATTGTTGGGACCGGTGATGGAGGTGCATGAAGACGTTCGGCCGGTCAGGAGTAGCTAAAATGCAAGGTCCAGGTAATTGAGGAGGCCTTACAGTAGTCGGTAACCAAAGTTTTTACACCTTCCTAATTAGGTGGTTAAATTACTATCCACTAGAAAACTCCCCACAGAGCCTTAAAAATACTAGAATATTTTATAAAGTCTATCTAAGTATTAAGTAGATACTAAGAATATTAGAAATTAAGGTTATAGAAGCTTCTGCTAAAGCATAAAGGAACGTACTTTACGGTCGCACAGTTTTTGGACGCCTCGACCGACCATCCAACCGTAAAGAAACCCCATTAACTTCTAAAGCAGTAGCTTCTAGGCTTTAATTTGCTTATTTTTTATAGCTAAATAACAGCTAGACAGATTTTATAAAATATTCTAGTATTTTAAGGCTCCGTGGGGAGTTTTCTGGTGGATAGTAATCTAATTGCCTAATTAGGAAGGTGCAGAAACTTTAGTTACCGACTACTATACTTCACCTTGTCACGCTAAATTAGTCTGTTGCAAAACGAATGGGAATCCTTGGCATGCAGATTCCCAATTTTTGCACCCAACCTTACGTATAAAGCCGTGAAATAGCCCACTTCTACGTTAAACGCGCCTTATTGTCTATACAACGTCCCTGCCGTCAGTTAGTGTCACGATGACGATGTATTATATACGAACGCTAGATAAACAAGCATCAGATTCAAAGAATTGATAGCTACGTACAGCTGTCATAGAGACTCAAGAGGATTGCTAGAGAGCTTGACGGAATGCAGCTGCGCCCAAATCTATATAGGGGCAACGGGGCGGATAAACTATTTGCCAAGCGATACCAAAGAAGGAAAGAAAACTTACCTCAGCAAGCTCAGACGTGATTCTGTTGGTGCGGATTTTCAATCGGTCCGCAAGCTAACTAACTACGTTTGTGTTGTACCATAGTATTACGTCTAAGGGACTCTCGCAAGATTTATAAACCGCGTAAACGATATCCGCGTTATGGAGGTTGTGGATATTAAAATAACTTAACACTAGTATTTTATATCATTTCCTAAAGTTAATTAATTATATAACAGAACCTAGGCTTTTAGAATATATTATTTTTATTACTTAGGTATTTTTAGGTCTTATAATTATTTTTATTAAAAAAAAAACATGTTGTTAAAAGCGTAAACCTCTATATATAGTTTTATTAAACGCTAGATAACGCTAGCTAATATATATAAAACACTTATAGACCTATAATAGGTACCTTAAGGCACCTACTATAGCTAGGTGGATATATAATATCTATATTACGCTAAATAATCTCCCTTTAAACCTTATTGCGCGCCAACTACTAAGTTACGGATATCTAGGTAAATCTACTATATGCTAGTACTAAAACCTACTAGGCGGAGAGGGAAGAAGTTAAATAAGGTGCTAGAATAGCCGCGGCTGTATTAGGTGTTAAATAATTAGACTTAAAGGAGTTATAAAACAGACCAGGAATAACAGCTATAGGACTTTTAAGATTAGCTTCTTGCGCTTTATAGAGAGAGTAAAGCCCGGCAGCTAAGTAAGCTTAATAAGGCTATTGCTTTTTTATATCCGTATTACGGACATGTGGAGCAGCTTAAAGCCCTTAGGTGGCTGCTGTTTAAGGATAAAAATATAATACTTATTACAAGAACCTTATTTGGCAAGAGTATAATAATATAAGTAATGCTATGTCTTCTTTAGGCCTTAGTAATAATTATTATCTTACCACTTAATGCAATTAGTATGGAGTAAAAGGTAAAGATTAAGGAGCTTCCTAGAATAAGGCTAGTTTATGTATACGCCAAGACAATATTTATACGTCTTTTACAGGAAATCCGCATTGGAGTATACACCTATATTTTAATATTGCCAGAGCTGTTAGTTAGTAAAAGGTTTTATAAAACTCTTACCAACTCTACCTTTTATATGTATGTTAGCTTAGTAGTAATTAATAAGGTGCACCTTATAGCTAATTAGGGGGATTTATTCTGGAGTTCGTATACACAGCTATAAAAAGTGCGGTTATTATTAAAGCGGAGGCCTTAGTTTGCTTATACTGTAACGCTTAATAATATAACGTTTAAGATTATTAAAGAGTTGGCGGGCTTTTAAAATAATATTAATATAATGTAGATATTGACTAACCGGCTAGATCTATTAATTATTAGAGAATATGTTAAGTAAGGAAGTAAGAAGTCCTTTAAAAGCTTATACTTTATTATAGACCGCGCGTATACTGCTATATCCGCTAAGTAGGAAATCTAATATACGCTAACTCCCTACCGGATTCTAAAGACAATTATCTTTCTTAATTTAAAGGACCTAATATTACTAGGGAGGGACATAATTTGTTTATAGTTGGTATATTATAGGTACCAGAAAGCGTAGGCTAGAAGAGCTGTTTAGCTTTATTATATATTGTTAGCTATTGCGGATAAAGACAAACTATATAAGGAGTTAAAAAAGCCTAACTCCAAAATTTGTATTTTGCTCTCCTCTAACGTACTTACTTATAGCGCTAATATTTCTAATTTCAATTGTATTATATAGTATTGTATATATAGAGACAAGTCTATTAATATAATGTGGTAACAACTTAGACATGGTGCTTGTGGTAGTGGTTAAAAAGGTAAGGCGATATTTCTAATTAAGGATTAGTATAAAGGTCCATATAAGGATATTGCTAGGCTAGCCAAAAATTGTAGTTATATTAGTAGAGCCTTCCGATCTTAGCTAAGTTAACTTAGCCACAAATATTATGTTAAGTAATAGGTGTTATAAAAGGATGGGGCTGCTAATTTTACCAGCAATATATCTTTAAGAGTGTCTATATACAGCGATGCTGATTCTAATACGTCCGTATTTAATATAGGATAAGAGCTTAGTTTAGGTGGAATATCTATAGTCCTACCTATAGATATTCTACTAAAGAAGCTAGCGTAGTGCCTAAAGATTAAAGTTAAGAAAAGAGCAGCTCTCTCCTATTATATATATGCTCTTATAAATAAGGAAAAGGGCTGCTTATAAAAGATTATATTAGAGAACTATAAGGAGTAGTCTCCGTCCACTAGTGGCTAGGGTTATTACTCTAACTATAATCCTACTTTATAGGCTTTTAAAGAGTTTAATATCCGCAAGCCGTATATAGAGGGGATTCTAAGGAAGATGTAATAAAAGGCCTTTACTATAAGCATAAAAAACTAGTTCTATAACTAGATAGAGAAGAAATATTAGTACGCTATTTAGAATCCGACCTTAAGCTATATTATATCCAATAAGCAAATTGCCGCTTTTTGCAGCTACGCCTGGTATATAACTAGCTATAAGGCACTTAAGAAAAACCTACCTAATTAGAATTGTAGTTAGCTTAGTAATAATTTAGATAAGTTTATTACCTTTATTTAAGAGGAGGTAGAAAAGGTAAATTAGGTAAAGAGCTAGCTATTAGCATTAGCAAGTAAATTAAAAGATAGCGTAGAGTAGATATTACTACGGTCTAGGGTAGCGGATAGGCGTATAGTATTGGTAGCTTAAAGTCTATAAATATAAGTAGCCTAGCTACCTTAATTAATATCCGCTAAAAATCTGTATATAGGGCTGCCGACACCATTACCTTCTTAGCCTATATTTAGCAGAAATGCGTAGCTGGCCAGCCTAAACTCTATCTAGTAGAATACCTTTAGGCCAAGTATACTAAAACCCTATAACGGATATCCAGGATCTTAAAATTAGGCCGGGTATTAACAGCCCTAGGGTAATAATTAGCGTCTATTGTTTGGTATTAAGTATTGGCCTCTTAGATATTAGGGTCTATATTATAATAATAAATATTAACTCCCTACAGCTCTAGGATATCTAAGTATATATTATAGTATTAGAAACCAGTCTCTGGGGTAGGCTAGGTATTATAGCTTATAAGGCAGCTCCGCATCTTAACCCTTAGAATAATCTAGATATTAGAGCATATAGCGCAATATTAGGTCTTAGCCCTTAAAGTAATTTGGATATTAGAACTTATAGCAGAGCATTAAATCTAAATCTTTAGGGTAGTCTAAGTATTAGAGCTTATAGTGTAATACTAAGTTTTAACTTTTAGATAAACCTAAGGTTTAATATTCGCAATATAGCACCAGATCTCTTAATTATGAAAAATTCTAAAGTTTAAGATCTATAGTGTAGTACTAGTTCCTAGGTAGTACGAAATCTGGAAATTTAAAATTTATAATATAGTATTAGATCTCCGCTCCTAGGAAACTCTAAGGCTTAGGGTTTATAGGCTAATACTTAATCTCTACCCTCTAAACTGGGCGCAGTTTAGAGTTTATATACTAATGCTTAATCCCCGCCTTTTAAATTGGGTATAGCCTAGAATTTATAGTCTAATATTTAATCTCCGCTCTCTAAATTAAGCGTAGCTTAGAACCTATAGCCTAGTGCTTAATCTCCGCCCTTGGTTTTGGATATAACGCAGCTTTAGTAGGTTAGTATTTAATATTCCTTAGCGTTCTACTTATTTATTAACTTAACTAGGACTAGGGTAGAGCTCTAATTAATATCTAGGTATTAAGTGTCAATCTTTATATATGTATTTAAATAGTCTATTAGATTCTTATCTAAAGAGATACTAAGGTTTATACCTAAAGCTCCCAAAACCTACAGAACCTATATTATATTAGCTATTTAGTTTAAGTGTCTTATAATCCTTATAACTAGATAACATCCGTTCTTCTTAGGCTACTATGCCTTAAGATTCTTAGCTAATATTAAATCTGCCTTATAGTAAGAGAAAACAAAAGGACGTGTTTGCGTACTTTAAAAGTAAGAAATCCGCTTATTAAGTGAACCTAATATCCGCTTACAACCCTTCTTTAGTACCTTAATTAAGCGGTAATTCTATATTAATGTTACTTTGTAAGTTAACTAGATAGTGCCCACTTACCTTAATTAGTAGTAACTTAACTATAAAGGATTTACGCGTTACAAATAAGCGTTTATAAGATAGTTAATATTTACTAAGGTAAGTTACTATAGCAATTACTTGTTAGTAAGCTAATTTGATAAAATCGGCAGCATAGATATTTACCTTTAATTAACCTCCGCACCTTCTACCTTACAGCATTATACCGTAAACTTTATTATTATTGTTTTATCTACTGTCTATTAGCATACTACTATCTATAATGCCTTTTTTTATACCTCTAAATATATCTAATAGCTGTTTAGTTAAGGAACTTAATATACATAACGTTAATAATAAAATAATTGAGGACGCTTTTAAGGACGCCCTTTTTTTTACTAATCCTTTGGGGTTTTTATTTAGAGAGTTAGCTTTCTAATACTAAAATATGCCTATAGCTAATATAATTTTAGGAAATATATATTAAAACACTCTTTATTGGATCTAGTAGAGCACTATAATAAGGCTATTGCGAAATCCGCTAAAAATCCGCTTACCTCTTTGCTGCCTGGCTTTTTATTGCCTATTTCTTCGCCGCCTACCTTTTTGCTGCCTGCCTTTTCGCCACCTACTGCTTCTAAAAAGTTTAATTGTTGTTATACTTCTATTTCTCTTAGGAGGCGGGCTGATAGAATTGCTGCGCAAAATGTTCAGTATAAGATAGCCTTTAAATTGTATATGTTAACTATACTATTTTAGTATCTTATCTACTAATTTACCTTTTATAGTAAACCAGTAGAAATGTTGGAGATTTTAGATAATAGTAAAGAGAGCAATTTTAATAATGCTAACTTTCCTAAAAGCCCTCCTTTCTCCTCTTATAATCTCTGCAGCCCTTGTAAGCTTTATAGTACGTAGATAGCCTAAGCTATAATGTCTAATATTAATATAAACAAGCGCCTTCCTATTTAAGTGCCGTTAGTAAATAAATGGTACACCCTAAAAGCTAGTGCTTGGGAGAATATAAAGAAAGCTTACTAGTGGATATATACCTATATCTAGAATATTAAGGGTAGCTCTGGTATGCTGCGCGATCTGCTATACACTCTATATATTAAGTAAGACTATAAATATTGCGTTTATAAGTAGGACTCTAGACCTTATTTTAGAGGTATATACTTAAGATATTACTTAGGTAGTAGGTTATACAAAAAGGTATATACTATTATTCTATTAGCTAATATGTATATAGGATAGTTTACTAAGACTAAAGCTGGTTATACCTTAGTGTAAAAAATGTGCGTAATTAGCTTCTACTAGTAATCCAGCTAGAACACCTAGTAAGAAGGTATAATATTTGTATTTTAATAATACGGATATTGCTAATATCTATATAGCTTTATACCTGTACTATCCCCCCTCTAGAGACCTCCCCTCCCTTAAAGACTTTTGTTTTTTTGCTAATTCCTAGCACGTCTGGTGCTGCTTTTAGTACTCTTGCTTATACGGAATCTGTTAGGGTGTATTTAGCAATTACTGTTTCTATATGCGTTAATATGGTTAGTAAATGGGTGATTAATATAGTAAAAGATGTTTAAGCTATAAACTGCTAGTTAAATAAGTTTGGAGATTCTTTAAGTAAGATAAAGGATAAGCTTGCGTTCCTAAGGCGTGGTGTTACTATACTTATACGCAATATTAGGTTGCTAGATATAGAATTTAAGTAAATATAGGTTAGCTATTACTGCGGGTTGGCTATTATTACGGGTTTAGAATAATAAAATAGTAGTTCTTACCTCTTTACTACTATATATAAATTAAGTCTCTGCCTTACATTTAATAGATATACTTAATTAATATTATAATATCCATATAAGCTAGGATAAAGATATTTATATAAGCTAGGATAAAGATATCCATATAAGCTAAGATAAAGATATTTATATATCCGCACTGCTAATGTTTACTAAGGTAAGTTACTATAGTAGCAATTATTTGTTAGTGTGCTGTTTTAATAAAATTTATAGATTGGATATTTACCTTAAATTAACCTCTATATGTCTTCTTCCCCCACTAACCTTCTACCTTACAGCACCGCACTATAAACTTTATTGTTATTGTTTTATCCACTATCCCTTGGCATTCTACTATCTATAATGCCTTTATTTATACCTATAAATAATGTTAATATAAATAATAGCAGCTAGGCAGTTAAGGAACTTAATATACGTGAAATAAACGAGAATGCTATTAAGCACGCTATAGCTGCTCTTACTAAGCCTTTAGACTTTATTTCTAAAGAGTAAGCTTTCTAATACTAAATTATACCTATAGCTAATGTGATTTTAGAAAATATATACTAAAGCGCTCTTTGTAGGATTTAGTAAACGATAAAAATATAAATAGAACGAAATCTGCTAAAAATCCGCGTATCTTTTCGCTGCCTACCTTTCTATTGCCTATATCTTTACCATAGACTACTTTGCCGTCAGTTTCTTCGCTATTTGCTTCTTCGCTGTCTACCTCTCTACTACTACTACCTAATATTTCTAAAAGGAGGCTTAATAAGGCTTGTTTATCTTCTTTTCTTAAAAAGTAGGCTAAAAAGGCTACTAATATAAATTTGAAGGCCAAGATAGCTATTAAATTATATATGTTAGTTATACTATTTTAATGTCTTGTTTACTAATTTACCTCTTATAGTAACCTATTAGAGATTTTAGAGATTTTAGATAATAATAAAGAGAGTAATTTTAATAATGCTAACTCTTCTAAAAGCCCTTTTTTATCCTCTTATAATCCCCGCAGCCCTTATAATCTCTATAGCACTATAAATATAAACGAGCGCCTTTTTATCTAAGTGCCGTTAGCGAATAAATGGTATACTCTAAAAGCTAGTATTTGGGAGAACATAAAGGAAAGTCACTAGTAGATATTAATATATGTCTAGAATATTAAGGGTAGCTTTAGTAAGCTGCGCAATCCACTATATACTTTATGCGAGAAGCATAGCTATAAATATTACGTTTATAAAAAGGACTCTAGGCCTTATTTTAGGGTATATGCTTAAGATGTTATATAGGTAGCAGGTTGTGCGGAAAGGTATATGCTAATAGTATACTATTATTCTATTAGCTAATACGCGTATAGGAAAGTTTACTAAATCTAGAGCCGGTTACACCTTAGGGTAGAAAATGTGTAAAATTAACTTCTGCTAATAATCTAGCTAAAACGCCTACTAAGAAGGTATGGTATCTATATATTAATAATATGGATATTGCTAATATCCGTATAGCTTTATTCTTATACTATCCCCGCCCGCGCTACTATGCCTTCCCCCCCTATTAAGACCTCCCCCCTTATTAAGACCTCGCCCCCTATTAAGACTCCTACTTGTAGTAGTATATGTGGCTATAGAGGCACCTGCTCTGCTGCTACTTCTTTAACTCTTTTACTAATTGCTAGCACGCTAGGTGCTGCTATTACTGCTACTGCTTTTGCTAGCATGGAATCTATTAGGGTGTATTTAGTAATCGCTGTTTCTGTATATATTAATATAGTTTGTAAACAGGTAACTAATATAGTGAAAGATGTTTAAGCTATAGACCGCTAGTTAAATAAGTTTAGAGATTTTCTAGGTAAAATAAAGGATGAGCTTGTGTTCCTAAGGCGTGGTGTTACTGCACTTATATGTAATGCTGGGCTACTAGATATCGAATAAGTAGATATAAGTTAGCTGTTGCTATAGGTTAGCTATTGTTATAGGTTTATAATAATAAAATAGTAGCTTTTACCTTTTTGCTATTATATATATAGGAATTAAGTCTCTACCTTAAATTTAATAGATATACTTAATTAATATTGTGATATCCGTATAAGTTAAGGTGAAGATATTTATATAAGCTAAGATAAAGATATCCATATAAGCTAAAATAAAGATATTTATATATCCGCACTATAAAACAGCTAACTGCTATATTATATACTACGCACCAAGAAGATTATACGCTGGCTAGAATTAATATTAATAAAATAAACTCGCTTAATATATTAAGATAGAAATATACTATAAGCCTAAGCATTTAAAAGTCCTTTAGTATATTATCTATAGCCTTATTAAACCTGTCCTTATAAGGGTTATACAGTAAACCGCTAATATAAGACATCCGTATATTAAAATCAGTAATGCCGCTTTATAAGAGCCGCTTTAATCTAAGTTAAAGAATAGCAGGTGCCTTAAACCCAACGTCTCGTATATACTAATGTATAATTAAATCCTTAGCAATTATATCTATAAGGGACTGGATATTAACCGTAGGAGACTTAATTATATAATTAGATATTATCTGCTTACTAAACACGTCCTTAAACTTAGTATAAAGAGGTTTAGTATAGCTTATAGTAAGAACGCTCTACCTAAATAGAGAGTCTACTTTAAAGGTTAAGTTTCTATGTAATTAAAGTAACTCCTTTAGCTAAAGATTTAGTAGTTTATTAAGTTAATTAGCTTTAAAAAAGCTATTTAGCTCTCTGCGATTATTAATTAGCCTATTTATAAGTATAGCCCGCTAAAGTACTGGATTATACGCCTCCGTTATAATTAACCTCTAGAAGTATATTATTTTAGATATATAGTTATAGCTCCTTAATCCGGTAAAGTAAAGGCAAAGGTAGGCAATTGCATACTTTAAAAGGCTGATATCTATATGCTTAATAGCATATTTTAATACTTTATATGTTTTAACCACCTATAGATACCGAATATAATTAAAGAACTCTATATTAATAATCTAAGCAGGCTGGCTTGTAGTAGTAAAGTTAGGTACTATAAGTAATTAATCTATAATTTGAGAACCTCTGAAGGTAGAGGGCTGTGGAGGAACTAATTTATTAGCCTTATGGCCAACTTTGGAGCTAAAACCCGCTGCGTAGATATTCTTAATATACTATAGAAACTGCTTAGGCGTTAAGGATTTAATGTATCTTTTAACTATACCTTCTTTATAGATATTAAGCCTATCACGGATATGTGTTAAGAAGAGTGCAATAATATAGGTATTAAAACTATACAGTACTAGCTCCTTAAGATGGTGAAAGGGAGGGCGCTTTATAGAAATATTTCGTTGCCTAAGGTAATTTATATAAGTGTAAAGCGTAGAGTACTACTACGCATATTTCTTACCACTAAAAAAAGTCCTTATAATTATATATAGGAAGTTTAACTAGAGGTGCCAAAGACCTAAAATAGGTAGTACCTAACAATGGCTATTATATGGGAGCGCAGCCTCCGCCTGCTCTTGCTTATAGGTGTAGATAAGCTTTATAGTTTTCTGGTTACTATATGCTAGATATAATTGGTTCTAAAAATTGTTATTATAATTAAGCTGTAGTTGCTCTAGGAAGATCGTCTTAAGTATATAGTAGTTACTATTTATAGAAGCCTAGGTTTATAGAATATTAATCTTTAGTATACGCGGATATTTGAGCTTGGTATTAGATTTAAAAATACCATTTATAGTGGCTGGATATGCGCTTTAGAGAGCATCTGTAATTATAAATATAGATATCCAATTTTGGACGCTATTATATATATTACCTGGCGCCTTAGTAATATCCTTAATCCAAAGCTACACCTAGTTATATAGTATACTTTAAAGAAGGCCACTAAGGGGGATATAAGATCCGCGGATAATCTTTTTGGTAGTATAGGAATGGAAAACACCAGTATTGTGACGGTTTGTCTACATAGCTACCATCAAGGCGTCGTCGGTCACGGATCAACGTTGCCCCAACGTTGCCCCGACGACCGAACATGTACATAGTCGTCTACCGCGCCCCTTTCTTTAAGCCCTTACCTTAGTCTATTTATAATATAGCCTCCAGAGCCCTCAACGCCTTACCCTGTTAATTTGTGGATTTGCTAGCCGTGACAAGTATCTCTAATTAGCTAATATTGCGTTTACTTAAGGTAGTTAAAATTATTATATATAATATAGATATTATTAAGAGTGGACATTAATTGGAGGTGAGTCTTTAATAATGTTAGCGCTAGTATATCCGCTGCTGGTATTATAACCTTCCTTAGAGCGTTTAGCTAATTTTATCTTTTAGTAGTTAAGTGTTTTATATCCGTTAATAAGCCCTAGTTTATAAAGTAGTAAGAGAACCTAATGTTTTATACCTATACCTTAAAGATAAAGACTAAGAAGCCGAGTAAAATAGTTAGTAGAGCTTTAAGTGCGGCCTAATAAAAGGATAGATGTAAGAAGAATAACCCGCCCTAGGTATAGATTTTGTGATTTATTACTTCTTAATTATACCAATAATCCTTCTATTAGTTAGTAGAGTAGAGGGGTATATTAGCTAATTGCTTTATAGCCCTATAAGAGTTAAATGTCTTTAAACTCCATATCTGATTTCTATAGGCTAAAAATAACCGTCTTTTGCTAAAGATCACGAAGCTCTTTATAAAGGATATTTATAACCGTATTAACCAGTTCCGAATAAATATCCGCAACCTTCTTAATTGTATTATGGGTTTCTTTGTCCCCTAAAAGGGTAATAATAAGCTCTTTTACCTTCTTCTTTTTTAAGCGTTATCTTTTACCAGTACTATGCTATAGCTATACTAAAGAAAGTTTGCTAAAGGACTATCCCTAGTCCCGTAAATGCTCTATAATAACTTTAACCTTCTCTTTCTTTGTTACTAGGCGCGATCTCCACTTAGCAGATGCTTTAGCTGGCGTTTAGATAGGCGTCCGCCAGTTAACTGGTGTTGTGTTTATAGTAGGGGCGGGCAATTTAATTATTAATATATTACCTATTTAGCGGCGCTTTCTGCTTAACATTATGGAGGCTAATAGGGTAGATATATTAATTAATTATAGAGCTGCTTCTGCGGATTAATTTAACGGTATTTCTAAGATAATAGCTGTTGTGGGGGCGTAGATTAATTTTATTAAAGAAGGTAACTGCTCTATATATAAAACAAGTTGGATCGCCTAAGAAACCTTGCGAAAGTCCCTTAGACTATAGAATCAACCTTTTAACAAAAAGGGTTAGCGATATCCGCTTGCGGATATACGTATGTCCGCTAATTGATTCTATGGTCTGAGCTTACTAAGGTAAAAAGAAAACTAGCTACGCGCACGGCGTAGAGCATAAAACGGCAGTCTCGTGACAGTACCCCCCCTCTAGGGGCAGGAAGGAAGAAAGGAAGAAAAAAAAGTACTCCGTCTAGGGAGGCGCGGAATAGTAGGTCTGGGTAGCAGTACGGTGCTAGCGAGTCTAGGTCTGGTCTAGTGTCTAGGTCTAGTAGTCTAGTCTGGTCTGGTCTAGTCTGGTCTGGTCTAGTCTGGTCTGGTCTAGTCTGGTCTGGTCTAGTCTGGTCTGGTCTAGTCTGGTCTGGTCTAGTCTAGTCTGGTCTAATCTGGTAGGTCTAGTCTGGTGTCTACGTATCTGGGTCTAGTCTAGTAGTGTGTCTGGTCTAGGTCTAGTCTAGTAGCAGTACGATGCCAGCGACTGGTCGTGCAGTAGCAGTACGGTGCTAGCGACGGAGTCGGGGTAGCAGCACGATGCCAGCGACTGAGTCGTGTAGTAGCAGTACGGTGCCAGCGACGGAGTCGTGAGGTAGCAGTACGGTGCCAGCATCGGAGTCGTGAGGTAGCAGTACGGTGCCAGCAACAGAGTTGTGAGGTAGCAGTACGGTGCCAGCAGCAGAGTCGTAAGGCAGCAGTACGATGCTAGCGACAGGGTCGTAGTACGATGCTAGTGACTGGTATCTAGACTGGAATCTGGACTGGTAGCAGTACGATACTAGCGACTTGTCGAACTGGATCGGATCTCCTTACCACCATCATGATACTGGCTTCAAGCCTATATACCAGACGATTTTTAAGCAGGTAGCCGTATATCTAGAGTATACGGATATTAAATATCCAGCTATTAAAATAACTGTAATAGAGTAGTATACATAGTCTAGGACTAGTTTACCTATAAGTCTTAGATTAATATAAGTTAAGATATTTAAGACTTAGTTATATCTATTTATAAGCTAGATGCTAATAATAGCTATAAGGACGGTAATACTTCGGTTTATAACGGTTAATTAAGGCCAGCACTCCTTATAGTTAATATACTAATAGGTCCCTATTAACCTACTAATAATAGAGACATCTATAACAAGCTTCTAGATATAGTAACACATCTACTAAATTGCAACGCAACCTATAAAATACTAGTACCAAAGTATTATATTTCTTCCTTATAAATAAAGCGGATAAGCGCGTCTGCTTTATCTCCTAAAAAGCTATAATTCTATTTAGGCAATATCCGCTCAAGGCCCTTACGAGTTAGTAGAGGTTAGATATAAAGTATACAGATTTAATTATTGGATATAATATAACTAGAAATTAAACTCTAAACTATATCCTAGTATATTATATTAAGCTATCCTTTAATCCACCTCTTAACACTTATAAATAGATCCTTTAAGTACTTACTCTTTATAATATTCCTAGTATATAGTGCGATAATATTATACTCCTTATAAGCTTATAATAAATTATTACAATTAAAGTAATAGCGTAAACCTCTAGATAACGGACTCGTCTCCTTATATAGCTTAAGTAGAATATTACATAGACATCTAGTAGCTTTATTTATAAGCTCGTATAATATATCTGGAAGTACCACCCATTTTTCTATATTAGTCTTCGCCCTTTTCTATTTTTCTATATACTTAATTAGCAGGGCTAATAACATTATATTTTTATTAAGTATTTAATCATCCTTCTCCTAAGTAGATACCTATAAGATAATATTACTATTAATTATAATAAATAAAGCTAGATTGCTGGCGAAATCCATTACCCTATCCTCCTATATTACCATCCTAGTAGTAATAAAGTTACGACCAAGTTAGGTAGATAGAGGGGCTATAAGTTTTTAAAACTTTCGCTTTAGTAGTATAATATCTACAATAGCGCCCTTATACCAGTCTTTAATAAAAATAATTATATATCCGATAACGCTATTATATCAGGCGGCCCGTTTAAATCGCTATAGTATTATATTTAGGCTTTTATTAGGATAATAACTATATATAATAGAGCGGATAATATTTAGAATATAGGTAGGTAAGTCTTCTATATAGAAATTTTAATACTCCCTACTCTTATTACATTTAAATAATATTATATAATAACTCCGCACTACTATTTTAGCCTACTTAATAGTATAGCCTTTAGTTATAAGCCATAAATAGATAGTATTTATATACTTATAGATATAATTTTTTAGTATAAAGAAAGATAATTATCTTAGAAATTAATTTAGGACTTAGAACCTTTTATCTCTTTAGCTATATAGTACCTCCTACTAGATTTTAGATACGCCCAACTAATTAATAAATAGAAGTAGCAGATATTTAACTAAAAGATGCGGATATCCTACTAGGCGCCATAGGCGTTTAGCTAAATAATGTGGATATCTTACTAGACCCTATAGATATCTAGCCAGGGGTTATAGATATATAATCCTCCTCTACTACCGCCTCCTTAAATACCTCTTTAATAATAAAAAATAGTGCCTTATAATTATTCTTATCCCTCCTCTTAATATAGCCCCTAATAATAGATAGGTTAAGCCAATTAATATCCATTTATTTAAGATCCGCTATACTCTAATAAAACCCTATTAGCTTTATTACCTTTATATATATCTCCTTATTAAGTATTATAGTATATATCAACTACGGCACTGTCGGACTAAGCAGTAATTAAATTTTAAAGAGCTATACGTAATAGAGCCGGAAGCTCTTACCCTAGTTAGTAACTAAATAATACTTATTAATTATAACTAAAGAAATATATAAATAAAAAGTAGGCTAAATAAGGATATAGTGGAACCGTTTACTTAACAGCAGCTCTAGTAATATTAGAATATACGTAAACTAACCAGCCTTAATATATTTTTGGATATCCGTATATGCTTTTATTACCTCCATATATATAAATACGGGATTTACTTTTAGAATGGCCCATATTTTTAATAGCTACTCCTCTCTAATTGCGTTTAAAGATAATATAATAATAGTAATAGA
>Ga0307507_10005871_pt1 | contig 19565 bp, 5 predicted proteins | sample 7_EM_MG_FD_207223 | JGI IMG/M metagenome (GOLD analysis project Ga0307507, IMG submission 207223) | Populus trichocarpa ectomycorrhiza microbial communities from riparian zone in the Pacific Northwest, United States - 7_EM | ecosystem: Host-associated > Plants > Roots > Unclassified | place...
GAACTGTGTGATGAGATCAAGACGTTGCGTGAGGAGAGAAGGTAAGGAAACGGGAAGAAAGGGGTATATATCGTTAACTTGGTTGCTTGGTTAACACGTACATAGGGCAGAATAGGCTTTGGGTTGTAGTCCTGGCAGAACTTAGCAGAATTTGGTGGACTTGGCAGAATATGGCAGAACGCCGTTAGATTGCCGTAGATTGCGGTTGGTCTTTTCTTACTAAGTTGGTGGAAACAGGTGGACGTATATAAGGTGTCACGGAGGTGTCCTATAATAGTACCCCCCCTTTAAACTTGAGCTTCTGCAAGATGGGGCTGTGGTAGTTCTAGGTAAAGTTTGTAAAAGTCTTCTGCGGCTTATATAAGTCCTATAGAGTTAACGGGTTCCTATATAGGCTTAGTAAAGCCTCTCCATTTCGTAAGGTATATATATTTGCGTTTCTGTTTATTATACTTAATGTTGTTAACTCTTTTAATAAAGTACTTATCCTTACTATCTACTTTGACTGGTGGGGGAGGGTCCTGGATCTATCTAGGCAGGGTATCTAATATAGGGGCAGTAGGGCGGAGGACTGACGTATAGAATATAGGGTAGATTTTAACCGTATTAGGAAGCTTTAGTTAGTAAGTATAGGGAGAGACAACCTTTTTAACCTTATAAGGGCTGGCGTTCTTCTAATTAAGTTTCTTAGTAGGTTGTTTTGTATTTAGATTTCTTGTATCTAGCCAGATAAAGTTACTAATTTAGTAGGCTAGTACTAGGGTTCGGTTTTTATTTGCTGCGGCTTTACAAATAGATTAGGCCTATGTTATTTTATTAGTAAGGAACTCTTATAGTTTTTCTATCTTTTTTATAAATTTATTTACTTCTGCAACTTATAAGGCCTAGTAAGCTAGGTAAGGAATATTACTAAAGGGTTTAAAACCCATTTGTAGATACTGGCCGTAGTTGGCCAGGAATGGGGAGACCTTTATGGTTTTTAAGATAGAGTTATTTGCGGTAAAGTTAGTGAATGTAAGCCAGTCTATCCAGTCGTCCTGTAAATACGACGTGTATATCCGAATATATTGTTCCATTATAGCATTTATACGTTCCGTTTGACCATCCATTTCTAGGTAGTATGCTGTAGATAATAGTGCTTTAATACGGAGTTAGGTAGTTAGTTCTTTCTAAAATATAGAGATAAACTGTCTACCTCTATTAGAGATGATTGTTTTAGGAAGTCTATAGAGTTTCCATATATGATCTAGGAATAGTTGGGTAACGGTAGGCGCTAATTGTCACGGGACACCTCCGTGACACCTTACACACGTCCACCTATTTCCACTAACGCAGCAAGAAGAGACCGACCGCGAGACGGCAATCTGCTGGCAATCTATGGCAATCTAATGGCAATCTGCCGCATTCTGCCATATTCTGCCAAGTCCAACGAATCCTGCCAAGTTCTGCCAGGACTGCTCCTTAAATCCTATCCTATTCCGTGCACGTGTCAACTAAGCAATAAAACTAATAATATATACCCTTTCTCCCCGTTTCCTTACCTTCTCTCCTTATATAACGTCTTAACTTTATTACGCAGTTTATATACATAGCTTAATAATATCTACTTTGCTATATATTACCATCGCTTATACTCACTCTGTAACACTATATTGTGTTAACCTTATATACCACCCTCCAAAATGTAAAACAACCCTAAAGCCCCTATAACAGCCGCCGGCATTATGTCCGCACTCTAAGAATAATTAATAGAGATATAGAAGTCCTTTATAGACGCCCTCGCACAGAACTAAGCTACTTTAACTTAATAATAAGCTAAATAAGAGGCATAACACCTGCAAATAATTAAGGACCTTTAAGAAGAAGTTCGCACCCTTAGGATGCCCACACTAGGGCCCTAAGACCGAACACCTTCTCTAAAGATAAACACGCGGGATAAGAGTCCCAAACCTATAGTAACTATTTATCCTAAACTAACTACTGCACTATAACGATCCAAACGACTACTAGACCCTCTAATATTCACTAGTAAATAATAAGAACTCCAATTATTCCTAAGCCAGCTTAAAAATAAGCTAACTAGTAATACTAACTGCTACCTAACTAAAGCCAACTGACTTTGCTACGCCCTAAGTTAACTAGGAGGAGATATAGCTAACCTTATTAAACCCCTTTAACCAAACTTAGTATAAAGTCTAGTTATACTACTTAAAGCTATATACGGTGACCCGAACTATTAAGCTACTACTTAGAGGAAGATAAACCACATAACTTAAGGAATAAAAAGTTTCCTAGTATACTTCTCTAAATTTAACTGTTACGCAAAGGAAACAGGCTAGAATGACTCTGTACTAGTTAACAGCCTTATTAAGTCCCTAAGCCCTAAACTAAAAACCTCCCTAATAGGTATAGACCTACCGGGAGCTCTTAATGCCTACGCAAACGTCATTAATAAATGGTACAATAATATACTACGCCTAACACTAAAGTCTACTCCTTAATACAATATAATAGCCCTATAAATATCTACTAAGTTATCGTCTTAGCCTAAGCACCCTAACGCTATAGATATTGACATAGGGACCCTAGGATACGCTCCACTAGGGTCCCCTAAATAAAAATAACGCATTAAGCTAGGCCTTTACTTTAAATATGGAAGCAAGGAATACATCTTAAGATATTGCTCCGTTCCTATACCCCAATACAACTTATAAATGGCTAATACTAATAACCGTTTACCACATTAATCCTCTAGTTACCGTCCCTAATCTTTACCTAGCTCCAGCCCCGCGTCTAGTAAGTATTACTTATAAGGATAAAGTTACAACTAATATTCTATAGGAACCCCTTCCTACTTGCTACTAAAAGGCATATTCTAGAGTTAAGTCGCTCTCTAGGATAGCTATATTACAGGATCTTGTTAAATGTATTAGATATTGCAAAACCTAACTCTTGGGATTATAGTATAACCATTAACTACCATCTTTGGCAGAAAGGTTAATAGGCTAATACTTAAGTCCTAATTAACACAGGAGCTAGCGGTATAGGATTTATTAATAAGATCTTTATATAAGATAATAGGTTTACCCTAATACCCCTTAACTAGCATATTAACGTATTTGGATTTAATAGCAAACGTACTATCTTAGGCTGTATTACTTACGTAGCGGCCCTAAGACTCCAATACCTAAACTATAAAGAATTAATTAAGCTCTTTATAACTACCCTAAGTTACCTAGTAATCCTTAGACAACCCTGGATAAAGCTATATAAGGTAACCATTAATTGGGACAACTTTAAGCTTCTATTTACCGCCTCCCGTTGTAAGCAGAAGTGCCTTATAACTTGCTACTTAGACCCTAAACCAAAATCTAGAAAATCTATTAAGATCCACCAGTCTAAAATTTCCACTAACGTCCACCCTATATATAAAAAGTCCACCCAATTCCACCTACCAGAGAATTCCACTAAATTCCACTAATATAAGACTTTTATTAATGACTACCAAGAACCTAAAAATAACGTATAACCACATAAACCAACTTTAACTGCTGCACTTAGAACCAAGCAGAAGCTTAAGCTTAATATATAAAAGTACCAGAAGAACTGGTATTCTACTATAAAAAGGATACTTAAAGAACCTAAACCTAAATCTAATACTAACTCCGTAACTAACACTAAACCTAAACCTAAATAAGAAACTATATAAGAAACTAAGGATAATCTAAGCTTACTTAACACCTTAAATATCTATATAATTAGAGCTACTCCGCTAGCACAACTTGCTAGGAAACCAGAACACATAATCTTTGCTATTACAATAGCTAATATTAAGAAGGCCTTAGCACCAAAGAAGCATACTAACCCCGCCACAAAGGTACCAGTAGAGTACTATAATTATTTAGATGTATTCTCATAAAAGAAAGCTAATAAGCTACTAGAACGCCGTCTATATAATTATAAGATTATAGTTAAAGAAGGAAAACATCCTAGATTCGGACCCTTATATGGGATATCCTAAAACGAACTCTAAGTACTACGGAAGTACTTAAACAAATATCTAGATAAGGGTTTTATTAGAGCAAGTTTATTACCTATAGCTATACTAGTAATCTTTGTTAAGAAACCTAGCGGCGGTCTACGCTTCTATATAGACTACTAAGCCCTTAATACTGTTACTATTAAGAACTAATACCCAATCCCATTAATCCAAGAGACACTAAACCAATTAAGTAAGACTCGCTTCTATATAAAGCTTAATATTATCCACGTATTCAACCGCCTTTATATCGCAAAAGGAGATAAATGGCTTACTGCATTTTGTACTTAATATAGATTATTCAAATACTTAGTAATGCCATTTGGCCTCGTAAATGCCCCAAGTTTATTCTAACACTTTATAAATAATACCCTGCGCCCATACCTGGACGTTTTTTATACTGCTTATATTAACAACATCTTAATATATAGTAATAATCTGGCTAAATACCAAAAATATATTAAACTAATTTTATAAGCCTTGCGCAGAGCCGGTTTACAATTAGATATAGATAAATGCAAGTTCCATAAAATAGAAGTCCTATACCTTAGACTCGTTATTTCTATAGATGGCGTATAAATAGACCCCAAGAAGGTTAAAGTAATTGTAAACTAGCAAGAACCTAAAAACATTAAGGACGTAAGGGCCTTTATAGGCTTTGCCAACTTCTACTAATGGTTTATTAATAACTTCTCCGCCTTAGTTTCACCCCTTATAGCCTTAACCCAAAAGGACAAAGCCTTTATCTTCAATAAGGAATATAAGAAGGCCTTTACTTATCTAAAGGTTATATTTACTACTGTATCTATACTTTAACACTTTAACCTAGACTAAATAAGTGTTATAGAAGCTGACTTATCTAATTACGTTACTAGAGGCATTCTATCTTAATATAATAAGGAAGGAGTATTACACCCTATAGTATACTTCTTAAAATAACTAAGCCCAGCCAAATATAATTACGAGATCTATAATAAGGAATTACTGGCGATTATTAAATACTTTAAGCAATGGCAACCAGAACTAGAAGAAACTAGATTCCTAATTAAAGTTCTTAGCAACTATAAGAACCTATAGTACTTTACAACTACAAAATAGCTAAGCCACTATTAAGCCCGCTGGTTAGAATATCTGTCCCAATTCTAATTCTTAATTATGTACTACCTAGGCGTTTAAGGCTAGAAGCCTAATACCCTAACCTAACGTTTACAGGACGTACTAGCTTAAGAAGAAGCGCGCTCTTACTATAATTAGACTCTGCTCCGCCCTAAGCTATTTAATCCCCCTATTAAAGATCTTATGGTATACGCCCTTAAAATAACCAATCGAACTATTAAACAGATTATAGTTAACAAATATCTAAATAATAAATTTATCCAAGAGACGCTTAAGCTAATTTAAGACGGCGTTAGACACTCTAAAAAGGTTTCTCTAAGTAAATGCGAAGTCCGTGGAAACTATTTATACTACTAGAACCGCCTAGTTATCCCTAATTATAATAAACTTAAGCTTAAGCTCCTTAAACATGTATATAACCTACTAGTAGCCGGCCACCCAGGCTAAGGAAAAACCCTAGAACTGCTCTAATAAAAATACTACTAGCCAAATATGTATAATATAATACAAAGGTACGTCTCTAGCTGCCATACCTGCTGATAAGCCAAAGCTTTGTATAAGACATACAACGGCTTTCTAAAGCCACTACCTATTCCGGACCGAAGATAGAAGGACATCTTAATTAACTTTGTTGTTAATCTCCCTATAAGTAAAGGATATATAAATATCATAGTAGTTATAAATCAACTATCTAAGATAAGACACTTGATTGCCTGCCCTAATATATTAACACCTACTGTTGCCCAACTATTCCTGGATTATGTATAGAAACTCCATAAACTTCCTAAAACAATTATCTCTAATAGAGGCCGCTAGTTTGTTTTAGTATTTTGGGAAGAACTAACTACCCAACTCCGTATTAAAGTACTGTTGTCTATAGCATATTACCCGGAAACGGATGGTCAAACGGAACGTGTAAATGCTATAATGGAATAGTATATTCGGATATACACGTCATATTTATAGGACGACTGGATAGACTGGCTTATATTTGCTAAATTTACTATAAATAACTCCGTCTTAGAAACTATAAAGGTCTCCCCATTCCTAGCTAATTACGGCTAGCACCCGCAAATGGGTTTTAAACCCTTTAGTAATATTCCTTACCTAGCTTATTAGGCCTTATAAGTTGCAGAAGTAAACAAATTTATAAAGAAGATAGAAGAACTATAAGAGTTTCTTACTAATAAAATAATATAGGCCCAGTCTGTCTATAAAGCCGCAGCAAATAAGAACCAAACCCTAGCACCAGCTTACTAAATTAGTGACTTTGTTTGGCTAGACGTAAGAAATCTGAATATAAAACAACCTACTAAGAAACTTAACTGGAAGAACGCTGGCCCTTATAAGGTTGGAAAAGTTGTCTTTCCTTATACCTACCAACTAAAGCTCCCTAATATGGTTAAAGTCCACCCTATATTCCATATATTAGTCCTCTGCCCTGCCGCCCCTATATTAGACGCCTTACCTGGACAGATCTAAGACCCTCCCCTACTAGTTAAAGTGGATGGTAAGGATAAGTACCTTGTTGAAAGAGTTAATAATATTAAGTATAACAAACGGAAACGCAAATATATATACCTTATAAAATGGAGAGGCTTTACTAAGCCCTTATAGGAACCCGTTAACTCTATAGGACTTATACAAGCCACAGAAGACTTTCACGAACTCCACTCAGAACTACCACAGCCCCATCTCACAGAAGCTCGAGTTTAAAGGGGGGGTACTGTTATGGGACACCTCCGTGACACCTTACACACGTCCACCTGTTTCTACTGACGCAGCAAGAAGAGACTAACCGCAAGATGGCAATCTGCTAGCAATCTACGGCAATCTAATAGCAATCTGCCGCATTCTGCTATATTTTGCCAAGTCTAACAAATCCTGCCAAGTTCTGCTAGGACCGCTCCTTGAATCCTATCCTGCTCTATGCACGTGTCGACCAAGCAACAAAACTAATAATATATACCCTTTCTCCCCATTTCCTTACCTTCTTTCCTTACGCAACGTCTTAACTTCATCACGCAGTTCATGTACATAGCTTAATAATATCTACTTTGCTATATATTACCATCGCTTGTGCTCGCTCCGTGACACTAATATATTAGGGTAGGCGATTAGGTGTTTTATCTTAGATAGTTAGTCTATAACTACCATAATATTTATACAGCCTTTACTTTTGGGGAGATTAATAACGAAGTTAATTAAGATGTCCTTCTATCTTCGGTCCGGAACGGGTAGGGGTTTTAGGAAGCCGTTATACGTCTTATACAAAGCTTTGGCTCGTCGGCAGGTATGGCAGCTAGAGATATACCTTTGTATTATATTATTCTTGTTAGAGCAGTTCTAGGGTTTTTTCTTAGCCTAGGTGGCTGGCTACTGGTAGGTCGTGTACATGTTTAAGGAGCTTAAGCTTAGGTTCGTTATGGTTAGGTATAACTAGGCGGTTTCTATAGTATAGGTGGTTTCCACGGGCTTTACATTTACTTAGAGAAATCCTTTTAGAGCGTCTAGCGCTATCTTAAATTAGCTTAAGCGTCTCTTGGATGAACTCGTTATTTGGGTATTTATCAATTATAATCTGTTTAATAGTTTAATTGGTTATTTTAAAAACGTGTACCATAAGGTCCTTAGTAGGGGGTTTAAATAGCTTGGGGCGGAGTAGGGTCTAATTATAGTAGGAGTGTGCTTCTTCTTAAGCTGGTATATCTTGCGAATGTTGGGTTAGGGTATTAGGCTTCTAGCCTTAAACGCCTGGGCGGTACGTAATTAAAAATTAGAAATAGGACAGATATTCTAACTAGTGGGCCTAATAGTGGCTTAGCTGTTTTATAGTTGTGAAGTATTGCAGGTTCTTATAATTGTTAAGAACCTTAATTGGAAATCCAGAGCCTTTTAGTTTAGGACGCTATTGTTTAAAACATCTAATAATGGCTAATAGTTCTTTATCGTAGATCTTATAATTGTATTTGGCTAGACTTAGTTGTTTTAAAAAGTATACTATAGGGTGCAATACTTCTTCCTTATTGTATTAAGACAGAATGCCTCTAGTAATATAGTTGGATAAGTTAGCTTCTACAATACTTATTTGGTTTGGGTTGAAGTGTTAGAGTATAGGTGTAGTAGTAAATATAACTTTTAGATAAGTAAAAGCTTTCTTATATTCCTTATTAAAGATAAAGGCTTTATCTTTTTGGGTTAGAGCTATAAGGGGTGAAACTAGGGCGGAGAAGTTATTAATAAACCGTTAGTAGAAGTTGGCAAATCCTATAAAGGCCCTTACGTCCTTAACGTTCTTAGGTTCTTGCCAGTTTATAATTACTTTAACTTTCTTGGGGTCTATTTATACGCTATCTATAGAAACAATAAGTCTAAGGTATAGAACTTCTGTTTTGTAGAACTCGCATTTATCTATATCTAACTATAGGCCGGCTCCGCGCAAGGCTTATAGGACCAGTTTAATATATTTTTAGTATTTAGCCAGATTATTGCTGTATATTAAGATGTCGTTAATATAAGCAGTATAAAAGATATCTAGGTATGGGTGCAGGGTGTTATTTATAAAGTGTTAGAATAAACTTAGGGCGTTTGTGAGGCTAAATAGTATTACTAAGTACTTGAATAATCCGTATTAAGTACGAAATGCAGTAAGCCATTCGTCTCCTTTTGTAATACGGAGGCGGTTAAATACGTAGATAATATTAAGCTTTATGTAGAAGCGAGCCTTACTTAATTAGTTTAGTGTCTCTTGGATTAATAGGATTAGGTATTAGTTCTTAACAGTAATAGTATTAAGAGCTTAGTAGTCTATGTAGAAACGTAGACTACCGCTAGGTTTCTTAACAAAGATTACTGGTACGGCTATAGGTAAAGAACTTGCTCTAATAAATCCTTTATCTAGATGTTTGTCTAGGTACTTCCGTAGTACCTTAAGTTCGTTTTAGGACATTCTATATAGGGGTCCGAATCCGGGATATTTTCCTTCTTTAACTACAATTTTATGATTATATGGACGACGTTCCGGTAGCTTATTGGCTTTCTTTTATAAGAATATATCTAAATAGTTATGGTACTCTATTGGTACCTTTGTGGCGGGGTTAGTGTACTTCTTTAGTGCTAAGGCCTTCTTAATATCAGCCATTATAATAGCAAAGATTATATATTCTGGTTTCCTGGCAAGTTATACTAGCGGAGTAGCTCTAATTATGTAGATATTTAAGGTGTTAAGCGGGCTTAAATTATCCTTGGTTTCTTATACGGTTTCCTATTTGGTTTTAGGTTTAGTATTAAATATAGAGTTAGTGTTAGATTTAGGTTTGGGTTCTTTAAGTATCCTTTTTATAGTAGAATACTAGTTCTTCTAGTACTTTTATATATTAAGCTTAAGCTTCTACTTAGTTCGGGGTACAGTAATTAGAGTTAATTTATGTGGTCTAGTATGAATTCCGGGTTCTTAATGGTCGTTAGTGGAAATCTTATATTGGTAGAATTTAGTGGAATTCTCAGGTAGGTGGAATTAGGTAGACTTTTTAGGTATAGGGTGGATATTAGTAGAAATTTTAGACTGGTGGATCCTAGTAGATTTTTTAGATTTTGGTTTAAGGTCTAAGTAGTAAGTTATAAGGCACTTTTGCTTGCAACGGGAGGCGGTAAATAGAAGCTTAAGGTTGTCCTAATTAATAGTTACCTTATATAGCTTTATCTAGGGTTATTTAAGGATTACTGGGTAACCTAGGGTAGTTATAAAAAGCTTAATTAATTCTTTATGGTTTAGGTATTAGAGTCTTAGGGCCGCTATATAAATAATACGGCCTAGGATAGTGCGTTTACTATTAAATCTGAATACGTTAATATACCGGTTAAGGGGTGTTAGGGTAAACCTATTATCTTACGCGAAGATCTTGTTAATAAATCCTATACTACTAGCTCCTATGTTAATTAGGACTTAAGTGTTAGCCTATTAACCTTTCTGCTAAAAATAGTAGTTAACGGTTATACTATAATCCTAAGAGTTAGGGTTTACTATATCTAATGCATTTAATAAGATCCTATAATATAGCTATCCTAGAGAGCGACTTAACTCTAAAATATGCCTTTTAGTGGTAAGCGGGAAGGGGTTCCTATAGGATATTAGTTGTAACTTCGTCCTTATAAGTGGTGCTTACTAGATACGGGGCTGGAACTAGGTAAAGATTAGGGGTAGTAACTGGAGGATTAATACAGTAAACGGTTGTTAGTCTTGGCCGTTTATACGTCGTGTTAGGGTATAGGGATAGAGTAGTATCTTAAGATATAGTCCTTGCTTCCGCATTTAAAGTAAAGGCCTAGCTTAATATATTATTCTTATTTAGGGGACCCTAGTGGAGCGTATCCTAGGGTCCCTATGTCAATATCTATGGCGTTGGGGTGCTTAGGCTAAGACAATAACTTAATAGACGTTTGCGGAGTTGTTATATTATATTAGGGAGTGGGCTTGGGTATTAGGCGTAGTATATTATTATACCGTTTATTAATAATGTTTGCGTAGGCGTTAAGGGCTCCTAGTAGATCTACACCTATTAGGGAGGTTTTTAGTTTAGGGCTTAGGGATTTAATAAGGCTATTAACTAGTGCGGAGTTATTCCAGCCTATTTCCTTTATATAATAGTTAAATTTAGAGAAGTATACTAGGAAGCTTTTCTTTTTTTAAGTTATATAATTTATCTTTCTTTAAGCGGTAGCTTGGCGGTTTAGGTTACTGTATATAGCTTTAAGAAGTACGACTAGGCTCTATACTAAGTTTAGCTAGAGAGGTTTAATAAGGTTAGCTGCGTCTCCTCCTAGTTAACTTAGGGCGTAGTAGAGTTAGTTAGCTTTAGTTAGGTAACGGTTAGCATTACCAGTTAGCTTATTCTTAAGTCGGCTTAAGAATAATTAAAGCTCTTGTCGTTTACTAGTAAATACTAGGGGGTCTGGTAGTTTTTTGGATTGTTATAGTATAGTAGACGGATTTATAGGATAAATATCCGTAGCTGGCTTAAGGTTTGTACCTAATAAGCCAGGTCTAGATTTAGTTATTTTTATCTCGTCTATAGGTGGCGTATTAGCAGCCTCTTAGGCTGGTATTTAGTCTTAGGGCCCTAACGCGAGTGCCTTAAGGGTGCGGACTTCTTCTTAAAGTGCTTCCATTAATTCCTAGTGCCGTGCTTCTTGTTCGGCTTATTATTTAGCTATAGCGGCCTTGTTCTATGCGAGGGCGTCTATAAAAGACTTCTATATATTTACCAATTGTTCTTGGAGTGCAGATATAATGTTAGCGGCTATTATAGGGGCTTTGAGGTCGTTCTGCATTTTAGACGGGGCGGGGTGTGGTAGAGTATAGGTTTTTAACGCAACGTAGTATTACAGAGCGAGTATAAGTAGTGATAATATATAGCGAAGTAGATATTATTAAGCTATATATATAAACTGTGTGATAAGATTAAGACGTTGTGTAAGGAGAGAAGGTAAGGAAACAGGAAGAAAGGGGTATATATTGTTAACTTGGTTGCTTGGTTAACATATACACGGGGCAGAATAGGCTTCGGGTCGTGGTCCTGGCAGAACTTAGCAGAATTCGGTGGACTTGGTAGAATATGGCAGAACGCCGTCAGATTGCCGTAGATTGCGGTCGGTCTCTTCTTACTAAGTCGGTGGAAACAGGTGGACGTATATAAGGTGTCACGGAGATGTCCCGTAACAATTCTTTATTTACTTTTTTTTAACTTACTACCTTTCTAACTCTATATAGGAGAAAAGAAATAGACAGTCTTGGCAACCTTTAGCGGACCTTCCGCAGTCTATACCCTAAACTATAGCCGCTACTGCTTCCGCCGCTACCTCCGCTGCTGCTTCTCCCCTTATACCGCCCGTATTAATCCAGCGACCGCCTATACTAATCCAGCCGTAACCCACTATGGCCCGCCCTATTATGGGCCAGTTAGATATTGGGCCTATTACTACAGCCCGCCCTATTGCGGAGCGGCTAAATTATAGTTTAATTACTACCGCCCGCCCTATTACGGAGCAGCTAGATCTTGGTCCTATAGATATCGCCTATAACTTCTATACCGCCCTATATTAGATAGATAAACGTGTTAGTATATTACCGCCTAGTAATCCATAGTTTAAAGCCTACTATAAGTATAGTAATATAAACCTCCCTCTATTCTAGCCTCCGCTAAACTATCTACGCGACCTTTTAGAGTCCTATAGCACTTCCACTAGGCAGTTTAGGGAGTGGCTCCGCCTATATAATATAGCGTTGGCTTTTATATCTATAAACTGTACCATTACTAACTATAATATAGCCTAGGGCGGCCCGAATTGCTTTTAGATATATAGTAAGCTTTACCATCTATAAGGCCCGCTAGAGGCTCCTACTAATATTACTCCATAGTATACGCAGCTATACTTTTATAACCCTAGTTATGCCATAGATATCTGGCTGTAGGCCTGTCCTAACACCTAGCTAGATGCGGCTATCCTATAGTGCCTTACTGCTATACTATCTAAAGTGCGGAACCCTTTTATTGCCCTTTATTAAACTATAAGGAAACAGCTTTAGGCTTAGCCTATAATAACCCTATTACAGATTATCTTAAACCTATAGATATAGCTTATCTTAGAGGCTGGTGCTAATTAGCGCTTTAAGAATCTCCTAATAAGTAATAAGGTGGCCGTTATTATACCAAATAAGCACGGTGATGCTAGCTTCCGCGGTATTATACTTGTAGAGCGTTGCATGCCTAATAAACCCCTATAATACTGCCGTATTAACTTAGCGCACACCGCATATATACCGCTCTACTACATACTACTCTTCCCCTGTAGTAATACTGGCTAGTACTGGGGTCTCTAGCTACGCAACTCTAATTAAGCCTACTAGCGGGACCGTTTAATACAGCGGGCGTACTTTTAGTTCTACTTACACGTCTATATCTACTCTAGGTTAGTCCCTTTTACCTACTACTAGCTATTTTAGTAGTATGTTATGGATGTATAGGCGCTATATAATTAGAATAAGCTTAACTAGATCCGCTCCTACTAACCTACCCTCTATACAGAGCTATATAACGGCATTATAGATACTTTTACCCGCGCTAATCTAGACCCTTATTTATTAGGCCGCCATATAGTCCTTTTATAAAGCTTTTTTAGCGGAGCTTGCTTTATTAGGCAGTGCTATTAGGATTTAATAGCTATTGTTTATAAATATGGCTGTCTAAGCATATTTATTATGTTTACTGCCAATCCTAAGTAGGACGAGATTACCCACGAGCTGCTACCTAGGCCGACTATTATAGATAGGCCTAATCTAGTTATCTGCGTTTTCTATATAAAGCTAAACTACCTCCTATACAACCTAAAATGGAAGTATATCTTTAGCCGGTACCGTGGCTATATTTAGACTATTAAGTATTAAAAATAGGGCCTGCCCTATCTATACCTACTACTCTTCCTATATCCGCATAACCGCGATAGGCTGCTAGACCTAGCTGTTATTAACCATTTTATATCCGCGGAGCTTCTACAGCCAGAGGATAACCCTACTAGCCGTCTTACTAAAATTATAAAGTTAATAATAGTTTATGGCCCTTATGGCTCCTATAATCCGCAAGCTCCCTATATAGTTATATAAGGGCTAGGCCTTCTACTAACCTGCTTAAAGCGATACCCTAGGCCTTTTAACCCTACTACCGTTGTTTATAAAAATAGATATCTAGAATACCGCCATTATAATAATTTATGGATGTTTACTATCTGCTTACTAGGGCCTACCAGAGCTATAGTTAAATTAGACAACCGCTAGATTATTTTATACAACCTATATCTAACCACAAAGTATTATACGCATATAAATGTTAAGGTCTGCGCCTCTGTAAAGTCTATTAAGTATATTTATAAGTATATATACAAGGGGAGCAACTGTACTACTTTATGGCTTATAGACGGCGATAAGGTAAGCCAGTATATACAGGGCCGTTATATTGGCCTATTTGGCGGCTATTTGGCGGCTATTTAAGTTTCCTATTTATAAGGAGTTCCCCCCTATAACCTAGCTTGCGGTACACCTTCTAGGCGAGTAGCCTGTATACTTTTAGCCAGACTAGTCTATAGAGGAGATCTAGCAGCGCCTTAAACTCTCCTACTCTACGTTAACGGCCTTTTTTAAGTATAACGCGGAGCATAAAGATGGCCGTAACTATCTATATTAAGACTTCCCTAAGCGGTACGTCTTTTATCTAAAGCGCTAGGAGTGGCGTCTTTGCTAGTAAGGCACCGCAATAGGCTGTATATATTACTATAGCCCTACTATAGGTAAGAGGTTCTACTTACGGCTACTACTAACGTCCGTTTCCGGCCCTATCTCCTTTAAGGACCTCTATACTGTTGCTAGTGTAGTCTATCTAATCTTTTAGGCCACTTGTGTGGCCTTAGGGCTACTAAAGGATAACTATAAGTAGATTAATTACTTAATAAAGGCCGCCGTTTTTACTACTAGCGCCTAGCTACGCTCCTTATTTATAACCACTTTAGTTTACGGCCCTATTACAGAGCTAGTTGCTTTATAGGACCGCTTTAAACAGTCTATCTATAATAATCTGCCTTACTTTCTAGCCTAGCTACCTAATGCTCCTTCTATAGTTAGCGAGGACGATAATATCTATCTTAATTACGGCCTATACCTTATCTATTAGATACTTGCGGATTACCAGAAGACTCTTATAGACTATAGCCTACCCCGGTTCTAGCGCTAGTAGGATATTATTATAGAGGGAAGTAACCCACTTCTTATAGCCAAGCTATAGTATAACTATATAGAGGAAAGACGCCAGTTTACTAAGCTGCACTAGCAGCTAAATACAGATTAGGCAGCGTACTTTAATACTATTATTGCCGCTATAAATACAGATCCGTAGATAGCCCGCTTCTTCCTTTAGGGCCCTATAGGTACTAGTAAAATATTTCTCTATTACTGCCTCTGCCACTACTACCGCTTACGCGGTAAGATTGTTCTTTATATAGCTTCTTCTGGTATTACCGCCCTCCTACTACCCAGTAGCTATACTACCTACTTCTATTTTTAGATACCTATCGATTTATATAGAGTCTACTTGCAATGTCTCTAAAAGCTTAAATCTAGCCAAGCTTCTACGCTATACCTCTCTGCTTATCTAGGATAAGGTGCTAATGCAGTACCGCTACTGCTTTAAAGCTATGCACTATATACTTACAGACATCTGTTCTAACAACTCTACCTTTAGCGGACTCCCTACTGTCTTAGGCGGTGACTTTACTTAGATACTACCTATTATCCCATAGGGGAACTATATAGCTATTATAGGTGCCTGCCTATAGCGGTCATTCCTCTAACCTACCTTCTATATACTATCCCTACGGTTAAATATACGTGTCCATTAGGGTAAGGTTAATTAGTAGTTTATAGCTTATTCTATAATACGTCCCTATCTAGCAGTATTACTATCCCGCCTAGTATAGCCCAGTTATAGTCTAAGAAACCCTTCTATAAGTATATATACCCTTTGTAACTGCTTGCACGGGTATATACTACTTCTAATACCTTCTGCGATCGCGCTATCCTAACTATTCGCAACAATACTATAGCTAAGATTAACAACGCTATCCTTATGCGGCTCTATAGCTCCCTAAGTACCTTTTATTTTATAGATTCTATAGAGCAAAATGCGGAAGAAGATAATTATATGGAACTGCCGCCGGTGGAGCTCCTGCAGATATTTAACCTTAGTAGCCTACCTCCGTTAAAGCTTTCCCTAAAGGTAGGCGCGCCTATAATTCTTTTACGGAACCTCTATCCTTAAGAAGGGCTCTATAACGGCACCCATATGGTTATTACGCGTATAGGCCGCCGCTATATTAAAACTCGGATACTTGGCGGTAGCTTTTATAACTAGCTACAGCTAATTTCTTACATTAAGCTTATCTCTATGGAAGGAGAACTGCTGTTTATTATTAGTAGAAAGCAGTTTCCAATCCAGCTCTGCTTTACTATAACCATAAACAAGTTATAAGGGCAGTCTTTTAACTTTATCAGTATTAATTTATGTATACCAGTCTTTACCTATAGGCAGCTATATATTGCGCTATTAAGAATAATAGATATAGCTAGGCTTTTGCTATTGCTACCACAGAACGGGGGTACTACAACTACTAATATTATATATCCAAAGGTATTGCTACCCTCTTAGCATATAGCAGTGGCAGTAGTGGCAATAATAGGGTAGTAGGGCAGTAGGGCAGTAGGGTAGTAGGGCAGTAGGACAGTAGGGCAGTAGGGTAGTAGGACAGTAGGGTAGTAGGGCAGTAGGGTAGTAGAGCAGTAGGGTAGTAGGGTAGTAGGGTAGTAGAGCAGTAGGGTAGTAGGGTAGTAGGGTAGTAGGGTAGTAGGGCAGTAGGGCAGCAGGGCAGTAGGGTAGCAGGGCAGCAGGGTAGTAGGGTAGTAGGGTAGTAGTAGGGTAGTAGTAGGGCAGTAGCAGGGCAGTAGTAGGGTAGCACTTAGTCCTAAAAGGACTTCGTCCCTAAAGGACAAAAGCCCGCCGTAGGCGCGAGAAATAAGTAAACTTTTCCAAGGAACTGCAAATTGCCGGCTGTAAGTCGGCAATTTCAGAAATTTTCCTTGGAAAATTTGCTTATTTCTCGTATCTTTAGTACTGTAGTAAGAAAAATAGTCGGTATTAATAGCGCGGTTAGAAGTCCTATAGCTTACCTACTATAAGACCTATATATATTCTACCTTACTGCCAAATAGATAAAATAGGGGAGGTATCTTATTTGGTGCACTACTAGTACGTTTAATACGCGGTATAATATTATATACTGCCGCAGTATTGTTTACAGTTTATAGATTTTCTTAGTTTTGTTCTGGAGGCTTTCCTATAGCGCAGCTAGTAGCCTCTTTAAATATTTTAGTCTAAAAGATATCCGTAGATATTCTAATTAAAGTTTACTAATTAGTCTTAACTATTACCAAATTATATACCCTATTAAATATTGCGGAATTATTATTATAGTGCATATCCGCAGCCCTATTATTTAGCTTATTAATAATATTATCGCCTGGAGCTTATGCAGGTGGCCACTTATTTCCTGACTCTAATTTAACCTTATAATTAGTTATTTAATGCCCTTTCGAGGTTTAATGATATAATAGTATATTATCGTCCATATATTATATAAGTGGCTACTTATTATATTACTCTAGCTTAGCCCTATAATAGGCTGTCTAATACTCCTTTAAGCTTTAATAGTATAAGGGTGCATGATTATTTATCTCTTTAATATTAACGGCTTTATATCTATTCTTCTTCCGTTTTTATTATCTTAGATAATATTATTTATAATAGGTTAAACCGCCTATACTTTCTATATTATCGCTAGATGGAGCTTATTTATAAATTACCGCATTAAGCTATAACTTACTATAGTTTAGTTGGAAGGGGGCCTAAAATAATATATATATAGAACCGTATATTTAAAGTAGTGCTTATAGCTTATGCTATATTATAAGCTAGTTAAAACAGGAGGAGTATAATAAGAGCATGGCGATATCTATAGATATTAATGCGCTAGATTACGTCACGTTATGCTAAAAAACTCTACTTATTACTAATATTACGCCGCCTCTCTATTATACTAAGCACAGGATTCTAAATACCACTATTCCCTACTTAGGATACTAGACTATCTTTTATAATAGGACGCGATATATAATAGCGGTATATCATAAATGCGGCGTAGTATAACTTTATAAGCGCTATAGACCCGCAAAAAGATATACAGCTTATTATTAGCTTAGGCATTACTATAGAGAGACTTAATACTATTAAGCGGACTTTTAAGTAGGTTATTATTAAGAACGGCATTCTGTATGTTTTATTTCGCGGATAACTAAATAATTTACTACGCGAGTAGGTAATCTAGAAAGTTATCCGTTAGGCAGTAGAATATAAAAAGGTACTAGCGCTATAGAGTTATAAGGCTATATAGAATATGCTAGCCCGCATATAGTTAAATATACGCAAAAAAATTAAGGTACTAGGGCGGCCTAGCATTAATTATATAGTAGATATAAAAGGGGGGCATATAGCTACCGCAAACTTGTAGAGTTTGTTCTAGCTTAACTATACGTAAAACTACGGCTATAATCTTAAATAACTTGTTATACTACTTTGTAGGCGGAAACTAAATAGTATAAACGTGGCCTTAAGTTTAGTATTACTATCCAATACGCCTTAAGGCCTACGCATAGTTAAATATTAGCTGCTAGTTAAGATGTTTTTAAAGGCCGGTGTGGATTATAGTAAGAAGTGGATATAGGCCGCCTATATAAAGACTATGCCTATTTAAAATAATGAGGCCTTAAGGGCTGCTTTATTAAGGGCAGTTTATTATAGGGTAGGCTGGGTTATATTTATAGCTATCTATAGAGATAGTATACAGATATCCATTATAATTATAATATATTACTAATATTTATCTAGCCCTCTCTTTGGCGCGATACGTTTTACTAGGCGGGCTAGAAGGTATTAATTAATTACGGTTAATCTAATCTACGCGGAAATAGTAACTTTAGTTAAGTCTACCTTATAGTAAGACCTCCTATCGCACTAGGAAGCCCTAAAATTACTACCTATATATATAATCTTAGGTTATCTAAATATAGTATAGTAAATCGCCTTTACTACAGGCTCTTCTATTAGGGGTAATTATATAAATATTCTATTTATTCTATGTTTTACTAGCTAGTAGCTAGTATAGTAGAATAAGTATTATTCTAAGGACCTATAGCCTTAGCAATAAGTTTCTTAAGATATAGTAAGGGCGTATTAATACTAGAAATAGCATAGCCTAGGTTAGGGAACTGCCCATATAAGTGGAGAGAGCGTTAAGTTATATTACCTTAGGCGCAGCTATAGTAAGAAAAGAATTAGATCCTATTTAGGGTTATTATAGTTTAGTAAAAGTAGAGGCGGCCTATACTATACGGAGAGTAATTAATAATAATTGTGGTTATTAGTAAGATATCTAGACTATAATCTAACTAGTTAAGTACTTAAAATTTAGATTATAGATTAGTATTAATTAATCGCTAGCCTATAAGGAATAGATATCTAAATTACTAAACTTAATAAATTATGCTGTTTTTACTGTATTACACTTAACGTACTCCATGGGTAAGCGGCCCATACGGGTAAGCAGCCCACCTCAAAGCTCACCAAAAATTGGAAAATCACACCTTAATATCTTAACAACCACCTAATAATAAATTCTAATAATTTGGATTTAGACTTTTATATATACTCTACAGCTTCTATTAAAGTTGCATCGTAAATAGATTAGTAGTTTTTAA
>Ga0307507_10005872_pt1 | contig 19565 bp, 18 predicted proteins | sample 7_EM_MG_FD_207223 | JGI IMG/M metagenome (GOLD analysis project Ga0307507, IMG submission 207223) | Populus trichocarpa ectomycorrhiza microbial communities from riparian zone in the Pacific Northwest, United States - 7_EM | ecosystem: Host-associated > Plants > Roots > Unclassified | place...
AGCCGCAAAAAGCTACCTGGCTGCCCACCCCTCATAGTTCGACAAAAACCCCGACACATCTTGCCCTCGCTGCGGAACTGGACCAGAGTCCTTCGAACACGCCATCCTTACCTGCCCTGCTCGCTCAAGGGTCCGGGACCTCAAACTGGAAGTGGTCTCCTCCCTCAAGCACGACGCTCTGATATGGACCGAACCCCATCTCATACGTCCCTTAGACGAATACATCTCTGAGACCAAGAACGGCTTTCCGCCGGACATGATACCCGATTTTTTCCTCACCCCCCCCGTCCCCGCCCCCCCCGTCCTAAAAACTCGAACCCCGCCCCCTGTGAGATTTTTTGTTTTTTCTTTGGTGGTGGTTAGTGTATGCTTCCTTATAGGTATCTTCCCTTGCAAGAAACGTGAAAATTTGATTTTGTGTTATATTTCCATATATTTGTATCTCCGCTTGGAGATAGTCGGCGAGAGGTTTTAGCTGAATACTTTCAGTCATCGCGGAGGACTAAGGACTTAGGTGTCTTTTGTTATTTGTTTTGATTTATAGGTTTTGTTCTTTCCATAGTTAGCGCTGCATGAAGCTTCTTGTACCTAGAAACAATGAACGCATGATAAAAATAAAAACAAAAATAAAAATAAAAATAAAAAAGGCATGGGATTTGGGCGACGAACCATCTCCTCTACACACCCCCGGCGATTGAAATCTCAACACCATAATAATTCATCGTCAACATCCACCACCCCCGCACTCTCAGTGAGCTGCACCCGCACTCTCTGTCAGCTGCACCCCGCCCCCTCCAGCCTTACTTCCCTCATCATGTTCTTGGGCCTTGGTGTCCTTGTTTCTAGGGGTCGTTTGGCTCTACTCCCTCTTCTCTCCGCTCGCGTTTCACTGCCTCGCTTAACGCTCGCACGGTCGGCAACACCCTCTCGCCCATGTTACAGATGGCTGGGACTACAGTTCGCAGTAGGAGAAAACTTTTCAACAGGCTACGGTCGATTTCTCCATTCTCTTCACTGCAGTTAGAGGCTGCCTAGTTAGACACGCACACGGTTACCGATAGTTTCCACGGTTATTGGGTCTACCCCTTCCCTCCCCCCTCAAGGTCTCGTCCCGTTGCTCGGTTACAGCTACCATCCACTCACTCGGCTGGCACACTACTGCCCCTTTACCTTATGCCGCCCTCGCAATTTCTCCATGGTTGCACACCTCGGTTACGCTCAGTCGTCGTATTGCACTGCCTCGCTGGCAGATGTCCACCCCTCGGGTTCTTGAGTAATATGTCCAACGCCACAACGGTTTATAGTGGCCCGCGCTCCTCCATTGTTCTTCTTTCATTGTCGGTTACTTTGGGTTTTATAAGTGGTTATAACAATTATTTATTTTGTTGGTGTCTACGGCAAGGGTTTTCCTGTTGGTTTCTCTCTATATATTTATTTGATTTTCTTATTCCGCCCCTTTAGTCAGAGTTTGATTTCCTATTTTGCGTGGCTAGTGAGTGGTTGGTCTCATACCATAGGGACTTGGGTTGATGGTTTTTTCCCTGGCGCCGGGTTGGATAAAACGTTAGGGGATGGGGTTTTTTCTTTGCCATAGCTAGCGCTCCACGCGGTCTTTGTTCCCAGTAGTTGACAATACAAAGCACATGATAAAAAAAAAAAAAAAAAGGCATGGGATTTGGGTTCTTCACGCAACCACCCAAGTTCTTTCATACACTATACTTTCAATACAAGATTTTTTATCTATCACGCTTTCGGGAATCAAGACACGACTCTCTTATATGAGCCTAGCGATCAACGTTGCTGGATAGGAGTCAGAGTACTTGGCTATCGCAATAGTTATCGGGATAAAAACAGTGATCGTTAGCACACTATCGGTTACTTGCTGCAAGTATTACCCGGAGAAGAGAGGATTGTAACAGTTGTAGTCAATGTTTAATGTGAAGAAGAAAGTGTGAAGTCATGTCGTATATCAACCTAAGTGCTGAGAACTCACCTGATACTATAGGAATAAATCAGAGAGTAGTATAGCTATCACTCACTTTCTAACTAGAGTGAACTGGCATTTTCCCTCTCTGAAGGATCTAGTTCTGGAAATAGAATCTTCAGCTAAAAATTAAGATTAGGGGTAAGGTGGATTTCTCAGTTTGCATCCACTCTAACTTTACTAGTAACTAGTCCTGCTTTGTAAAGATTGGCCCTTCTCTAGGATGAGAAAGGCTGAAAAGATATTCAGAAGTGGGGTACCGACTAGCCTAAGGGGCTACTCTAGGGGTAGGATGAAAGAGTAGAAAATATAGTATAGTACTACTGGTAGGATGTGGTGTGCTGTTGTGAAATATGTGAGGATGCTAAGGAAAATTAGGTGAGTGGTAACTGGACACTGGCACAGAACACAACCAAGACCCAGACTTTCTCTGAGGATACTCAGGACGTACTGGATGCAAATCTGATATTCCTTCCGTCATGATCCAAGGCTGCTGCACCAGATGCACAGTCATTTTTTGCTGATATACTGCAATTTACAAGTCATGCTTTTCTAATATTTTGTCTCAAAATCTATGAATCTACTACCTACCTCCATTATTAAATATTTAATTCAAGAGAGGTGAAGAATCTCATTTCAGAGCTGATTAGTAAAGCAAAAATATTCATAGTTGAGAATTCCTATATCATTATTGATAGTCCTGTAAATAATAAAATCAAGTAGTTATCGAAATCCAGTTTCCATTCTAGATAGAGTGGAGTGACAAAAAGGTTGTAGTAGGTTTTAAGAATAGAGTTATCCTCAGCCTTCTTGGTAGAATTATAGAAAATATTAATACTAACTGGACAAGAACTCTGAAATTAATATATTATTCACATATAGCAGCAGTTATGGTATCACCACTATGTGAGATCATTTCCTTATAAAGTATTTGTTTTGAAAGTATTAGCCTCAGAAGAGGATGTGGTAATTCCTAAGAAGGTGTTTTTTCATACCAGAGGCCAATAGTTCAATTCACGACCTAGAGTTTCTAAATTGAAATTAATCAAGAAGGAAAAAAGTATGAGTAATTATATGATTGGGTAAACAGTCAGGAGAAGGTGTAGGAAGGTGACTAGTGTTCTTGTATTGAAGGTTGCTAGCTAACTTAATGGCTCCTTAAGTAGTGAAAACTCTGCTAGTACATGTATAGTGCTAGGTCTCGGATCATGCCCTATATATCCGTTCATGCCCTAGTGTGCCCACTCGTTCACATTTCTGTATTCCTCCATACCATTACACTTTCTGTTACTTGCCCTTCTCAGTGCACCATTCTACTACTGGGCTTATCATACCATCACATTCTCCCCTCTCTCTTCTGCTACCTCACCTGTCACCTACCTGATCCCTAGGTCTATGGTCTAAGGTTAGATTCTGCTATTATCCCTCGCAGCAGCACTGATGTTACCTGCAGCACTCTCCCAGTTCTCATAGGGCAAGATCTTTTGCTTTCCCTACCCTAAGTGACCGGGTCATGAGGGGAATTGAACACCTGGGCACCCACTAACTGCCCAGGCTAATCTGTTCTTAGCCTCTAAAACCACTACGCGGGCTAAGCTTTTCATATTATACACAAGATATTCGCATGGGAAATACTCGCCCTACCAGCGGATGGATCTAGATATCTCTCCAACTCAAGGATAACGATACTATATTATCAAGTGCTGGTTAGTCTACGGTAGCAGATACATCCTCAAGGCAATTGAAATTATGGGCACTGGCACTGATGGCTGATATCATCGGAGGTCACTCGTGTTCCAAGTTTTTCGCTTGTTTATTATTGTGAAGGCATAATTTTATAGCATATCGTCATGGCGGAAGTCATTGCGGTGATATTAAATTTGGTCGTAGGGGTGCATATATCTGGGCTTGTGGACCTAGGGAATCATTGCCTTGTGCTGGCAAAGCAAGAGTGGTGTTGCAACAGGAGCTCAGAATGGGGGCTTTTGGGGGAGGAGGGGGTACGTAGTTAGGATTGTACTCGAGTATTCTAGTTTAGCCATAAATTCGTCATTCATGTCTCGTATCTCATTTCCGATGTTGGTGGTTTGTTCGTGGTACTGCAGTCGGTTCGTGTGTAATCCTGCCCGGGCTTGCGCCCAGGATTTCTCAAAACTGTGGAGTAGATGTTAGTAAGAGCCAACATGCCAAATGGCCGGCGGATAGCAAATCCCGCCAATAAGCCAGAAACTTGGGACGATCGTTTTTAGTATTCTTCCTGCTACCACTGCCATCACGGCAGCCCTCTACATTATGTTTTATAGATTCCCCTTTGAGCAGCTTTTATCACCCCCTGGAAGCCCTTGAACGAACCTTCGTCTACACCCTAGATATCGCATCAACAAAATCTATGATATCTAAATATTCACAATAAGGGAAAAGTGCTAATAGTAAACCTTCGAGACCATGTCATCTCCGGTCTCTACAGCACACCTAACCTTCCCCTATATTTCCTCCATGTCCTCGACCTCGAAGCCTCCATTACCGGTGGCCAGCCATCGCCAAATTGCTAGCAGGGCTGGACACCGAAGAATCTAACCCCCCACCCTAAGCTCAACCTCTAAAACCAACAGCCGACAATAGCCACCCCTAGCCACCCCACCCCGAATCCGGATTTCCGACTTCCCCCTAGTTCAGAAAAAGAGTCACTGTATTATGCTCTTCCCCGACTCCCATTCAGTAGTTCCGGACTCCCCGTGCGCCTACAGGTACCGAGAGGACTCCGAAGATGGTGTCTCAAACCGTGGGGCAAGTAGGTTCGCCTTTTGGGAGGACTGCAATCTAAAAGGGTGACAATAGTCCTCCATAATCCTTAAGCTATCTATAACTCCCGGGGGTAATGTCTGGGGCCCTGCAATCTCTACCCATCGCCCATATGGAACCGGTATATTCGGAAACCCGAGACATCTCAGGGCCCTCCCTCCTGTCTCTGTGGTTGCCTAATCGGGCGACTAAATGCTCGTGCATGCTAGACACCTCTTGGGCTCTACCCTTTGTCTAGTTAGGACTCTGGCGGTCTGGAAGCTGGAGTTTAGTGCTCCTAAATCTCTAACCCTAGGAGGGCAAGCGCCATGTCGATCACGGCGCTGCGAGCCCCGCAGTCGCATACTGGTCGCCAGGGCCGCCCGTGACCAGGGCGATCCCGTAAGGCGCGGACTGGGACGCCTCGATTCCGGCGATATACAGTAGTGCCCGAATGTTTTTGCGGAGCGCTAGAGAGCGAAACAGTGTAATTCTCGCATGAAACCGGAGGGCAAGGTTGGTGGCCCAGAGGAGAGCGTTTCTGAGACACTTTGGGCCGGGGCAGGACGGGCTCTAGAATTGGTAGGACATGCATATGGTGAAATTAATTCAGTTCAAGACTTGAACGCATGGTCTGGATACGTTATCATAGCGGAATGTTTGGTAGTGGGTTGTTGTTCTCCCGATCATGTCTGTTGTTCCTGTCGTGTGTGTGCTGGGTGTGGAAAGCGCATTGATGGCTTTGTCTTTGGAGGGTTTGTGGGGGTTTGTGGGTTAGCTGGAGAGGGGAAGAAGGAGGAGGTGGGAGGAAAGGAAAGGAAAGGCGGGGGTGAGAGCAGGGCTTTTGCTGACGGAGACGGCGGTGGGGGGCTATAACGACGGGGAATGTTGGGTGAGTAGCGGTTGCAGTGGTGAGGATTACTTTTTTGTAAGAGAGATCGAGATGTCGAGCATAGGGTTACATGCGACAGGGAAATCCCGCGCATAAGTGCCAGAAAGGATGCCGTGCTTGTCGGCAGTGTGGAGACATCTGGTGAGAATTTCTAGACGGGGAACCCCACCCCACCTCCGCCCAATGTATCGAGTTACCCAGTTCGCGGGAATCTCAGCGTCTAGTTTGTATTCCGAGGAGCGTTCGGATATATTCTTTATAGCTTCTTAATGTATCGACGCTACGGTCTAATGAGGGGTCCTCTTCAATAGATATTAGAAAATTCGTTATACAATTTTTTTCTGGGTTAGCGGTGTGTGTGTTTGGGGATTTGTGTCTAGTGTGGTCTAGCTTGAATGGAAATACATATCAAACTCTACCCGAGACAGTACGATTGGACACTGAAGCCAGCAGTTAGAGACTAGGGCTGCCATAAGCCTTACTGCCACAGCTATTCCGAAATCACTAATATAGGCACATCCCCTTGAACAACCCACCACCTAGGGCACAGTACCGTACAAGCACAAACGAATTAAATCCCATTGCTACTATATTTAACCCCACTCCGCAATCAATTATTTGCTTACCAATCAAAACCCTTGTACCACCAACAAAAAGTCAACCCCTCTGTCCAGTAACACTTTCTCTTCTGCCATCCGCCTCAAGCATTTCGACAGGTACAAGTACCCCACAAGTTTGGTAAAACTTCAACCCGGAGATCGCCCAATTAAATCGAACGCAAACAAATTCCCGCCCCCACGCACAAATAGAATTGCTCTTAGACTCACTGTAATGCCGGTATGTATCTGATGTATTCCGATCCGTCCAATCAGAAGCATGAGCTTAAGCCCGGCCCGCAAACAAAACTTGGGTAAGGTGTCACACTACCATGTTTCTATTGGGCCAAGTTCTATCAACCCTAGAGGAATTACCGTGTGTACAGCACAAGTACAGCGGACACCGCGGGGGGTAAGAAGGCACAGCACAGGTTTAAGTAAGAATATTGGAATGATGACAGCAGCGGGAGGGGGAATGAAAAAAAAAAAAAAGAAAGAGAAAAACAAAGTTATGGTGGAGAGAAAAAAAACACATTCGTCACTCAGTGGGTTTGGTTTTGGTTTTGGTATAACAAATTGGACTAGGAAGTATGATACTTGTGCTTGTAGGTAAACCCAAAGAGCGGAAAATTAGGAAACCTCAATTGACCCCACAACATGCTAGAGAGGGGGTAAGAGGCAGTTCCCCAGATGGTAAAAATTTGTCAGGCCTACCTACCCTCCCGCTCCTGCTCCGAATTGGGAGGTTTGATTATCTTTTCCCCCCCCTCCCCGTAGTCCTTTCTACACTGGATTCGATAAGATCGGTCCACATACAAAGAAAACTTCATATTTTAGTCACATCCTTCCCCCACCCCCCGCTTCCAAAAGTTGCCATTAGTAGGCGATATTCTCCCTCTATCTCCTTTGCCCCCATTATCGTCCCGGGGTGGAATTGACGGCCCGGGTAGCCCCAAAATGCTCGCACGCGACACCACCCAGTAGGGCAAACATCCTCCACCCAATCACCATACTGCGGGGCGTTTCTTCCCCTGTTTTTAAATGCACCGCGGCTGCCATGCGGTACTCGAGTACTAGTACAGTAGTGCACGAGTCCTCGTATCATACTTATCGTAAATCGTGATGAACCATACCAACAAGCACCATAGCACATTCAGCCCCATGTTAAAATAATAAAAAAAGCAACCATGACAGCAGCGGACACTATGCCAACAAAAAACTTTTTAAAGGATATTCCCTCGAAACATGTCTCTCTTTCGTTCTCAGCGGTATGAGTCTTGTCTAGTGAGGCGGTAGGTACTCCTATTTACTCTATGATACCGTGATCCGAACGAACAACTACAAATCCCTTCCAGAAGGATGTTAATTCTGATCTAGTCAAGCAGTGGGATTTAGTCCCTGGCGGCGTTTCCTCTGATGCCATTTTTTACCAGTTCGCACCACCCAACCCAATCCACCACCGCTTGGGCCAAAATTTCTAGCGATATGATATCTAACCGGGCCGGAGCTAACAAGCACATCCTGGGCGGACTTAGCGAATTTGATCGATAGATAGGTAGGGTACATCGTGCGAGGAGCGTGGGTAATGCTAGCGTGCGCAGTCTGATCGAATCGAAAGCTCCAAGAACCCCCGGACCGTACTCTGAGCTAGTAATAAAAATGGGAGAACTACTAATACTACTACTACTAATCCTGGGTGGAGACTAGCGCTGTGTTTTCCGATACACCCGTGCAGATAGATAATACACCCAGTAGTCACAAAAAAAAAAAAAAGAGACAGCCGTCTCACTGTGCATTGAGTGCGGGCCAGCCGAGTGATGGATTATGAACTCTTAGACTTTATCGAAAGTAAGGGGAAAGGGGGGTTGGCTACCGCTGGCTACACCTAAGTCCCCGAGTGCGCTCGGGGGCCCCGCTCAAAGCCTAGCAAATATGACAACGCTCGGTACGGTGAATGTAATTACTGTTATGGCATAAAGGCTCTATACAGACAGTAACTGGATTGCGAGCATAACAGTGTAGCGAGCACCCCGTCCCCGCCTCTCTACCTCTGAGGAGATACCGCACTTAACTTGAATGAAGGAAAAACGCTGACTCATGTGTTCTGCTCGCCATCCCGTCCTACCCGCCGCCCCACTGCGTCAACCGGCTTGAAGGTGATAGGGCAAAGCAAAAGGAGAAAAAGATAAGGCCCATACCTTGACTTTTGGGTGGTAAGGATCTCTTTATCGCACTGTATTAAGTATAGTAATTGGGTACGCGATCAATCGATCACTCGAGCCATCCGCTCTCGTTTTACTTCCATTATAGTGCTTTCATATCACAAACGCAGCGATTAGATACCTTTCTTCCTCCAAATAGAGATCGGACTGTATAGACGAGTGATAAAACGTGAATTATGAGCGGGGTCCTCTGAGTCTACTCTTTCCTTCCTGAGAGATGCATCTCCACGCGAAGACCCTCACAGCGCCTAGGAGACTACCGCCGGGAGCGAACGTATTGGGACCGCTCACATCCCAATCAGACAAGAATCAGAAATAATATTTAACAGTAAACATAAAACACACGAGTGACACTCGATGATGTGATAATCAACCTCAATTTCATCTGCAACACAGTATCTAACATCGTTCAAGCGGTCTTATACACACCAACTCTGAGCTCTAGCCAAAGCTGCAAACAATTTCTTAAGGGTCATTGAGAAAAGGGATGAAAGGAAGAAACGCAAAAGCAAGGACATAAAATAACCTCTCTAGCACCCCAATCACCGGGCCATTCATACTCATCGGAAGATTAAACAATAAAGGCCTTATCGAGCCAGTGCGCCACCACAACCCTCCCCTCGTCCCACCTCTTTGCCCATGGCTTTCTAACAATAATTGCCGCGTGGGTATGCCTGTCATTATGTATGAAAACAGGATACTTCCTGAAATTGAGCTTGTCGATGTTAGCGATCATCTCAAATTGCTGGTGTGATAAAGCGAGTGTAGGGAATTCAATTTTCCCTTGCGGTGGCGGAGGTAACCGTTCCATAACTGTCTTGGGCCCGGGGGTGCTCTTTGGTGGTGGTGGGCCAGGATCACTAATTACACTCTTCTCCTGTAGGATAGTCCCGTCTACAAGAGTAATCAATACCGAAGAATCCTCAACACCCTCCTGAGTAGGGACCGTCTTCCGGGGCGTGATCGTGTTGACGAGGCTCTCGCCAACACTCTCCTCTGAGCTAGCTGTTAGATGTTGCGGAATCATCTCGTGGTGAATGTCCTCCATGAGTCCTTCGGCAGCTTCCTGCATTTCCTCAACCAAGAGTGGAAGTCTGTGGTAACCTAACTTATCGCTAGAGTGAAGTTTGATCCTTATCATGCTGGACATCGTTTGAATGAGAGAATTGAGTAGGAATAATATCATCCCGATCGGAACGACAATCGCATATATGAGCACCATCGGAGTTCGCATGGCCGCGCCGTGAGTAGTTCCACTGATCTGATGCGCAACGGGAAGTTTTTCATTCTCCTCGTTGATCGCTGCCGAGATCGGGTTGTCAGGGTCGAGGACAATTGGGGAATAACCAGGAACGTAATTGAGCGAGATTTCCGACAGGTATACGTATGGATCGAATCGGGAGATACCTGCCGTGTAATAACATGTCGCACGATCGTTGACAACATTGGCGTATAGGACCCTATTCTGAAACCTTTCAAGTCCCTTGAAAAACGCAGAATCCTCGTCCGCCAGGACAGAAAGCAAGGGTCTTCCCGTATTCCGAAAATTATCTATGGCGAATAGTTGCCGGCCAGAAGCAGATAATAGACGGGCAGCAATAACGTTCCTAGCCAAGAGCTGATAAGTAAAACGAGGCTGCAAATGGGAGTTTCTAGAAAAAGTACCAGATATGGTTATGCCAACCAAGCAGTGGGGTCCTAACCCCTAAATGGGGAGATACGAACGTGCAAAAGTTCTGTGGTCCGTGAGTCAAAAAAATCTCGCTCTCGCAATAGTAGAATATCAAAAACGGTACAACATGGGGGGGAACTCACCATTGGTCTAATTCTATCAAAATAACCCTTGGAATATAATAGGCCGACAGCATACCTAGCAACAAGACCACCTAAACAATTGAAACACAATCCACCTTGTCAGCCTCATCAATTCTCACCCGTCAAACCTATCACACAAGACACGCTAACCACATCCGTCCAGTCGGGACACATCACCCGCGGAACTAGACAGAGCTATGAGTCTACCCAGCACAAGATTTTCGCGCTACCTACCTAATGAATAACCCACGATGCTAATCTTGCGAATATCCACACCGTTTCTAGCATACTCCTCTATAGCGTCCTCAATTTCCCTGGTAACACGCTCGCCACCGAGCTCGATTCCGTCATAAGTGAAGGTCCCGGAGTTACGTTTAACAACAAGAATCTGTAATTCTGAGTCGTCGTAACGTTGGCGGATAGCGGTAGTTAGATATTCAAGATGTCTGGGGTTGCCCCACAAACTGCAAACGCTTATTAGTAACAGAGCAAACGTCTGAGAAACTAATCTCCAGCACTTGCCCATGAATAAGTACACAAAGATGATCACCCCCTCCACTGGGAATACCCATCACGAACTATAGTTGGAGATATAACGACACGAATAGTGGGAAGTATAGCAGGAACAGTAGGCTTAAAAGGTTAAGGAAGAGTGCAAAAACAGTTCTCTAGGATGTTTGTGGTTTGATAGGACGGGGTCGAGAGAGATATGGATATGTGAGGAGGGAAAGAGGGAGGGAGAAGAAATATATTCGGAGGGGCGGGGGGCACAACAGAGAGGGGTATCCGAATCCTGTAGGAAAGCAAAGGGAAAAATTACTAGAGAAGCATGCGTCGGCGCAGTTGGCTACCACCGGTACTGCACACCGGACGGGACAAGGAAAAAGATAGTGGAATGTGCAATACCGGAGCTAAGCAAGTACTGTAGGCGTGGCGGTGGTAAACAAGTGAAGACCACAGTACCGGTAGCCAAACGGGGGCTCAAACCAATCACCTTCCTACTGTAGGGAGTTGTGGTGGACACTGATATTACGATACTGAGATATCCAGTTCGTTCTTGTCCCTCCTTCCCGAACTTGAGTCATGCCTCCCCCTCCCCTCCCCTCACCCCCCCCACGAGAGCTGAGAAAAAACTTTTTTCCATCCAGCAAGGCAAACAAGCTTGCATCGCCCTTTTTTTTTTTTTCATGAGAGTGGCACGTGCCTAGAAATTCCGAGGGTCTCACATCTGGTACCGATACTGGTAACTGCTCCGACTATTGACGTGTCAAACAAGAGCTTCCCGTTTTGACGCGGGTCGAGGCGAACTGGCGAACGGGAATGAGATACTGTATTATTTGGTGTGGTTTGCAAGGAAAGATATTAGCATCACCAAAGATCCACGAGTAAGAAGAGATGGATAGCACGCGACACTTCTCGACCATGTGAGTTCAGATAGCAAGATGCAGCGTGCTTGATCGCAGGGATAAGAAGTAAGCCTATCGAATATCGAATATGCATGAGAGGGTAACTTGGGTGAGGCCATTGGTTACAGACTTCCATTGCCTTTCACTTTTGAATCTGACTAGTGATACGGTGGGTAGAGTTTGAGATATTTTCTTCGAGATCGAAGGGCTGAAATGGATCGCATTATTAAAAATTTTTGACGGTTCGAGTGACCGGCATCTCTGCGTGGGATGGAGATCATGATGGAGTCAGATGGACCTTGGATATGTGAGATGTGAAATCCAACTGGGATACCCTCCCGAGACCTTCTGGTGGTTGGAATGGCAGAGCCTCATCCAGCCGCAAGCCCACCAACGGCTTCTTCCACCGCAAGCTGCAGCCCTCTTTATCCCCACAGCCGAATGTCACACCACATCGGAAATACATTTCTCCACAACTGCAACCAATCCACCATCGCCACTACCACTATCATACCAGCAGGCGAACTATTTCAATTACCACTAGCAACCAAAGACCTAAAACGAGACACCAAGACCGGGAAAACACCCAAAAATGCCTTCTTCGTTAAACAAGCCCCCCACCGCGCCCACCGTGCCTCCAGCCCTCCTCTGCCCCTCACCGCCACAACTTTCCAGCATATCCTTCCAACAGCCCATCCGAAGAATCCTCACACCGGCTGATCTCGCTCTCTTCCAATCCTCACAAACCCATATCCTTATAACCTCCTTCATAAGAGACCTCAACAACAGCGTTCTCAACCTCCCACTCTCTCATCCAGCTCCTCGGCCAGTGATCGTCGATAAACTAATCGGTGTCCTGGACGCAGTAGATGCCATCGTCGACCACCACCCGGCAGAGGAAGCCGGCGGAAGCCGGTTCGGAAATGCCGCGTTTCGAGGGTTCTACGACGAAGTTGGGGAGAAGTTTGAGGGGTTGCATGAGGGAATTTTGGAAGGGTTGGAAGAGGGAGCAAAAGAGGGGGCAATGAAGGAGATCAAAGCTTATTTTACCGAAGCTTTCGGAAACAGGACTAGGATTGATTATGGGTCGGGACATGAGCTTAACTACCTAATTTACTTGTTTGTCCCCCTCCTCGTGTCCCCCTTGGCGAAACTAAATGTGGCTAGACTTTGCCTCCAGCAACTCTCCCTCCTCGAACCCTCCACCTACGCCACCTTAGTTCTCCACCTCTTCACTCGCTACCTAGCCCTCATGCGTAAGATCCAAACAATATACTACCTCGAGCCAGCCGGCAGCCACGGAGTTTGGGGCCTAGACGACTACCAATTCCTCCCCTTCCTATTCGGCAGTAGCCAACTTTACTCGCACCCATACCTCCGCCCAAAGTGCATCCATGACGATGAGATCCTTGAGCAGTTCTCCAAGGATTACATCTATCTCTCCTGTATCTCTTTCATCAACAGCATAAAGGTCACCGCCGGGCTACGCTGGCATAGTCCCATGCTGGATGATATTTCCAATGCAAGGAATTGGGCGAAGATCAATAGCGGGATGATGACCATGTACGAGAAAGAGGTGCTGGGGAAGTTACCGATCATGCAACATTTCTTGTTTGGTGGATTGGTGAGTGCTGTTGAGGGGATGGGAGGGGGTGATGGGGAGGAGGAGGAGGAGAGGGAGAGGGAGGTGGTCGATAGGGAGGGGATGACCCATGTGCATAGTACCTGGGGAGAATGTTGCGGGATTAAGGTACCTGCAGCAATCGGTGCTAGGAGAGCTGGGGAGCAGACGAGTTTGAGAAAGGTCCCGAGGATCCCGTTTGACTAAGTCGAAGATTTCCTTTTTTGGCTAGTTGGTTAATGTACTTGGTCTTCTAGCATGATATCCACAGTGGCTTGAATAAATGAAAAATCTCTTCACTTTCCCAAATGAGAAAACACTAATATCAACACTCCATAGATTACCCTCTATTATTCAACCGTTCCCATTTTCCTGCTCCCAGAATGCCATCACAACGGATCACTCGAATATCAACCAAGGGCGCAAGGGCAACCAGAATAATTGAACCTCACCCTAGGGCATTAGACTTGCCTTTGCTAGTAAGGTCCAATACTTTTTTGTTTTTTTGTCTTAAGCTAGAGCTCAGGTGGTCAGTTTCCGCAATGCCTTCGCTCGTTACCCTACCCAAGAGAGGGATTTTTGGACCACTTACAAGTAACCTGAGGTCCAATTATTCAATAAAAACGGCATGATACCAGAACAAAAACTTTATCGTAACACAGTGCAAAGCTCACCAGAATTGAGGGTTTCGGGACACCCCTAAAATTCAACCGATTTGCGCAAATCTAGCTCCAGGGAACAAGTAACTTGAGTTATAAGGCACGCAACTAGCCAAAATACAACGTGTTGATTTTTGCCCATATGTATCTACAGCAGGGGGCGTTTGAAGGGAATGGAGTGGATTGAAGTTTATGCCCAATCCTACCTGTACAAAAGCGCCCTCCTGGTGGATACCTCGAGGTTCCAAGGAAACTTTTAGCTCATGGCGCCAGACTGGAGAGTTGGATATAGTACAGTTATGATCAATAAGTCTGTACACCAACCCCACCCCAGCCCACCTCGCTTAAGACACAACACATTTTTACACAACACTCTCCCAACCCTGTATTTCGTTTTTTTCTTTCAAATCACCACCAAAAAATGGCTTCTCGGCGCACTTCTGGTACAGTTATAAGTGCAGATCGGCAAACTCCCCAGCAGCGATGAAAAGAGCTAAATTCCCATGACCGAGCATGAATTTTCGAGGCAACAAGTTTGGGTTCCAGTCCATCGACCGTCGCATTGGAATTTGGGTGTACACGGCAGACAGTCTACCGTACCGTTAAACAGGCACGTGAGCTTAACCACTTTGGTTCCAGACCTAGAACTGGTCGTCTGAAGAAGCTAAATCGTCAAATTATACGCTGTTTAGTTCGTCTTGTGAGAAGTTTCCCTAATATCTAGTACTTTCGTGACCTCATTGAGATTAGTGGTGCCAATGTGTGCATTAATACTGTCCGGCGTGCTCTTGGGCCCAATCTACGACGCAAATGGAGACGTTGTAAGAGAATTCGCCTACAGGAGAAAGATGTGAAAGAAAGGCTTCAGATTGCACGTAATTATCGCCAGAGAGACCAAGAATTTGTGAGGTATGTGCAAGTATTAGTTTGCCCGAAAATGGTTCTTGCTAACAATTTTCCTAGGGTATCTATAGCAATGAGTCTTCAGTACAAAACTCACCCAATTGTCTAGATGGTTGGGTTTTTTGACTCACAAAGGATAAATGGAAAGAGTAGGCTGTCAATAAGAGCGAACATGTCAAGTCTTGCCTCTCATTTATGGTCTGGGGGGCTATTTGGTGGGGAGGGCGGTCAGAATTACAGGTTATGGAACGAGACAAGGACTCTCCCAAGAACGGCTATAGTGCTTGCTTCTATATCAAGATCCTGGAGGAAGGTTTATTACCTCATTATACTCCTGGAAGGTTTTTTCGCAAGACAACGCAAGAATTCACATTCTAAAGATCACCAAAGAGTGGTTGGAATTGCATGGCATCTGGGCGGCTGAACACCCCCCGCACAGCCCCCGATTTAAACCCAATCGAGCATGTTTGGAAGGCCATGAAGAGTATCCTCCGAAAGGACCATAGATACTTGAAATATCTTAAGGATAATGCTGAGAGCAGAGTGATTTTCATTGTGGCCTTGAAGGCTGCGTGGTGGGCAGTCCCTCAGGTCTTAATTGACAGCTTGATTGATTCAATGCCCAGGTGCTACCATGCAGTTCAAAGAAATCGAGGCTGGTACACCAAGTATTAAGCAGCATGGAAATAGCTCTCAGTCTATATTTTTATTGTATTTTTAACTTTATTTTTGGTTGTGCAATTGATTAATTGAAGTTGTGGCTGAATTACATTGTGAAGGTGCGGGTGGGGTTGGTGTACAGACTTATTGATCATAGCTTTAGATACCCTAGATGAAAGAGGCAATTATGAGTTATTGTTAGACGATCTATTATGTGAGGCAGGGAAACGTGATGAATCTTTCACTATGAGGGGTTGGCGACCTTGGCTTTTCTTAGGAATATTGTATTATAGGGCGGACCAGTCCTGTCGCGAGGTATGTAGTTTGCTGTGCTCCGATTTGGACCTTACATGTGAGGGTAAGACCCACGGCTTTAGGGTTAGCGGGGGAAGAGGAAAAAACGAATATTTGGATAGTTTTATTTGGAAACAGGCGACTGCAAATGCTGGATGCGATATGTATAAGCTCTCTGGTGTGGAAGTATCTGGATTGGACCACGGGGGTGGCCGTGCACCAAGGGATTACCCTTTTACCACCTCCCACCTTTCCAATTTTCTGTATTTTCCCGGAAAGAAATAAAGACAGGTGTGAATAGTTGCCGCCAGTAAAAGATATATTCGTTCAATAGTTGTAGCAAAACCCAAGCGCTGGTCAGAAGTTTGTTTGAGGACTTTATTATTCGAGAGAGTGATATTGGGGCTGGCGGGATGTGAGTCTTAGAGGAGGAAGGGACGTGATTAGGATGTAATTTATTTTTAGTTACATCTTAAACCCTCTTCACATAGGATTGTGTGGTTTGTAGGGGGGGGATAGTACCTGGTATTAGCAATCATCAGCCAGGCCCCCGTGGGAACAAGTGATTTGTTGTCACAAGAAATCACTCGTGTTATTTCCCCTAGCTAATTGTCTGTTATATCGTGTTGGTACTAGCGATCCACATGGAAATCGGGCATAGCTTCCTAAACGAGGTTGTGGTATATGAGAGATATTTTAACACTCGGTGTATGGGTGTGTATTTGACGGCCGATCTAAAATACTGACCTCCTCGAAATCCTTCCTAGCGCGCAGTCAAAAAAAAAAAAAAAAAAAAGTTTTAAATATTCTTCTATATGCTAGTTTCGTAGTTCCAACTATTCTTTTGAGCTTTCGGTGTTAGTAAGCGATAGCCAATGTCTATAAATTTATTCCTTGAAGACATATTCCCCCGTTGATACTCACTGTAACGTTCCCCTTACTTATACAAGAGGATGACTTGTTCCTGCTATACATTTATCATAACCCACGCACCGGAAAACCTCCCATAGTCGATCTCAGTGATACACGAATCCTTTAGGCTCCTTTCCAGCAATAGTCAAAAGTTCATGTCCTCTTGTTGCGCTAAGGATCTTCTAGAGTGGTATAGGTTGATATTGCTATATCAATGAAGGAGTCGGCTCTGGGAGTATAGTTTGTGTAAATTGATAAGCATAAGTCTTCCACAAACGCAAGGGTCAGTCTATTAGGCACGATTTCTCCTCTCTTGATTCTTGGTGACGTCGCCTCTTTTCTACTCATTCCCCGTGGCAATACAAATCCTTTCCTACGATGTGTAATTTTTCTAGAGAAAGCTGTCCTTTCCCCCCAAAGGAGAGAGGCCCTCAACAGCGGGGCTTCACGCAAAATAGCTGCCACTAATTATTGGCAATGCTAGAGATAAAACACAGATCTGACCAGAGTACTTGTGCATAAAGATCCAACTTGTTCATCTTGCGCGGGTTTGAGAGTTAATAAACCGGCCACCTAAGACTAAACCTAGAAGATCTGTGAGCAACCCAGTACGATAAAATTTCGTAGTAGAGGGCTGGGTCTGTTTCGTCTAGAGCAGAGTTTGAGCTCCAGTAGCGTTTATCGACGATTATAACGAATTACAGATAGAATAGCAAACAGCTTGCCGTGCCGCGAAAAAACCTATTGCCTCTAAATCTTACCCCATTCCTATACAGCAGGGCTAAGAGGAGCCCGTTTTAGCGATCCATTTCTCTCTTAGCTTAATTGTGAACTTTCCCGGCCTTGCACCACTAACAATGTCAACAAGAGCCCGAAACTTTGAGCTTAAAGTTTGCAGCTCTACCGGTGCTCAGATCGGCAGTTAGGGAGAAGAAATCAGCTATCAAACATCACCATGCGGGAAGGAAAGACCCAATATTTGGTATACAATCCCTTTGCATCCAAAACAACAGCTACTCTCCTAGGCACTGATTTTATCCTCTTGTAGGATGCCCTTGTTGATATTCTCGGGTCTAACCTTAGTATAATATCTATTGATGCTTTGACAAATATTGGAAAGGGTGACTCTTATTCCCTCCTAGCTTCAAGCCCAAACCATTAACCCAGTCCCAAACCCGTTTGTGACCCATGTAGATAGTCCATTTCTCTCTTTTCTCCCCCCTACCCTTATGTTCCCAAGGCTTAAACTTATCTAGGATCTTTCAAGTTTTATCTTTCTGCACGGGAAAGTAATATGCTTAACATCCTCTTTTGCCCAATTCTTATGTCCTCATGCCTAACATAGTTTGGACCTCTTCACAGTGCGCTTATTCCTAAGAACCGCTATCGGCTTTAACTTTACACTTTACACTTTAATATTCATGGCGGCCAAAATGTGTTTCACTGTCTTAACTGAGACTTGGGGGGCAATATCATTACACAATCCCGTCAATGTCTGGCAGCGCACCTTCTTGGTCTATCTGCCAGTGGCAGGATGATACTAGATGCAGTTGTCAAGAATTTTTGGTCTACCAGGAGGACAATCTAATTGCTCCCCAATCTGCGAATGGGGCGAATTTCGACTTTTAAGAGCAATTGCTTGCCCTCGATCTCTAACAAGTGGTGGGGTTGTGATCGATTGGGTTACACAACGGCAACTGTGTCAAAACTTCTAGCCTCGTGCTTTTACTAAAAGGGAAGCTGTCACCCATGATGATTTCACACAGGCAATTGCAACGGCCGCGGGTATGGGAAAAGAAAAAAAAGGGGGCATAGAGGAAAAAGCCCAGGGACATTTCAAGACCGACAGGAGATGATGATCATTACTACCGGTAGACGAAGGAAAGAGAGCTCAGGCCAAATCCAAAAAAAGAGCTTGGGAGCGACTTGCCCGCCAACCAGGAAACTTACCGTGGCATCCGGAGAGAACGAAAGGGGAAAATAACAAATCACTATTAATTAATCCTGGGGGCTGCGTTTTTTGCGTTCCGAGAAGGGGTCACACCAATGGACCATTCGGGTGGGCACGAATCTGTTGTTCTTCAACTTCTCGGGTTATTCCTTTCAGAAAAAAAATTAATTGTCCCCTCACACACCCACCAGCTTGCTCCCAATACCCAGACTACCACCATACCGGTACTATACGAGCGAATGAACGGATAATACCGGTATCAAATTGTTATAAGCCGAAAATAGTCGGGGATGGTGGGCGGCATGGACAGTGCCTCCATCGGAGCGCCAGCCTCGTCGTGTTCAACCTCCTCAAATAGCGCTGTGATTGAGCACAACCACTCGGACATTTTCGATGACGATTCCGATTACGCTTCCGGCTTTGACAGCTACCCGTCGTCGCTCATATCCAGCGGGACGCTCGCCTGTAGCAGAAGCGTCAATGGTCGAAGATATTTCTCCCGCCGACAGGTCAGCGCCTCTTCCCATAGAAGAACCAGTTCCGATCTGCTAACCTGTAGTGATGAGTTCTAGGTCGATTATAGCTTCCCCTACGATGAGGAGGAAGAGATCCGGCTGGGTCTTCTTCACCGAATCTGGACCTTAACACTTGAGGGTAGAATGTTCAAAGCCCCAATAACCAGATCTCTCGACAAAATCCTTGACGTGGGGACAGGGACAGGTTTATGGGCCGTTGATGTAGCCGAGTACATTACCCCCTCACCACCTCTTTCTCCCCCACGCGAATAACATCTCTCCCCCCCCTAGATAATTTGGACAAGCCAAGTTAATCACTAACCCACCAAAGGCGATATCCAGATGCACACGTCT
>Ga0307507_10005873_pt1 | contig 19561 bp, 5 predicted proteins | sample 7_EM_MG_FD_207223 | JGI IMG/M metagenome (GOLD analysis project Ga0307507, IMG submission 207223) | Populus trichocarpa ectomycorrhiza microbial communities from riparian zone in the Pacific Northwest, United States - 7_EM | ecosystem: Host-associated > Plants > Roots > Unclassified | place...
ATAAAGGCTTTATCCTTTTAGGTTAGAGCTATAAGAGGTAAAACTAGGGCGGAGAAGTTATTAATAAACCATTAATAGAAATTAGCAAATCCTATAAAGGCTATTACATCCTTAACGTTCTTGGGTTCTTACCAGTTTACAATTACTTTGATCTTCTTTAGGTCCATTTATATGCCGTCTATAGAGATAATAAGTCCGAGGTATAGAACTTCCATTTTATAAAACTTGTATTTATCTATATCTAATTGTAGTCTAGCTCCATATAGGGCTTTTAAGACAAGGTTAACATGTTTCTTATATTTAGCTAGGTTATTACTATATACCAGAATATCGTTGATATAAGCAGTACAGAAAACGTCCAGGTAAGGTCGTAAGGTATTATTTATAAAGTGTTGGAATGAACTTGGGGCATTTATGAGGCCAAATGGCGTCACTAAGTATTTAAATAGTCCGTATCTAGTACGGAATGCTGTAAGCCATTTATCTCCTTTTATAATACGGAGGCGGTTAAATGCGTAGATAAGGTTAAGTTTTATATAGTAGCGAGCCTTACTTAATCAGTTTAGTGTCTCTTAAATTAATGGGAGCGGGTACCAATTCTTAATAGTAATAGCGTTAAGAGCTTAATAGTCTATACAGAAGCGTAAACCACCGCTAGGTTTCTTAACGAAGATTATAGGTATAGCTATAGGCAAAGAGCTTGCTCTGATAAATCCTTTACTTAGGTGTTCGTCCAAGTACTTCCACAATACTTAGAGTTCGTTTTGGGACATTCCATATAAGGGTCCAAATCCTGGTTATTTTCCTTCTTTAAGTACGATCTTGTGGTTATATAGTTGGTGCTCCACTAACTTATCAGCTTTCTTTTATAAAAATACTTCCAGATACTTATGATGGCATACTAGTACTTTTGTGGCAGGGTTAGTGTGCTTCTTTAGTGCTAGGGCCTTTTTAATATCGGCCATTATAACGGTAAAGATTGTATGTTTAGGTTTCCTAGCAAGTCATACTAACAGGGTAGCTCCGATTATATAGATATTCGTAGAAAGGGGGGTAAGTTGCTAGCTAGTAACTTTCTTTTAATTATCTACTGTTCCTTGTTTAACTTTAGGTTTAGTGTTAGGTACGGAGTTAGTATTAGATTTAGGTTTAGGTTCTTCGAGTATCCTTTTTATAATAAAATACCAGTTCTTCTGGTACTTTCGTATGTTAAGCTTAAGTTTAGGCTTCTGCTTAGTTTGGGGTGGTATAGTAGTTAGGGTCGGTTTATGTGGTTTAGTATAATTTTTAGGTTCTTAGTGAAATTGGGTAGACTTTTTAGGTATAAGGTAGACGTTAGTGGAAATTTTAGACTAATAGATCCTAGTGGATTTTTCAAATTTCGGTTTAGGGTCTAAGCAGCGAGTTATAAGGCACTTCTACTTGCAACAGGAGGCGGTAAATAGAAGCTTAAGGTTGTCCTAATTAATGGTTACCTTATATAGCTTTATCTAAGGTTGTCTAAGTATTACTAAGTAACCTAGAGTGGTAATGAAAAGCTTAATTAGTTCTTTATGGTTTAGGTATTAGAGTCTTAGGAATACTATATAGGTAATACAGCCTAAGACAGTACGTTTGCCATTAAATCCAAATACGTTAATATGCTGGTTAAGGGGGGTCAGAGTAAAACTATTATCTTATATAAAGATCTTGTTAATAAATCCTGTGCCACTGGCTCCTATATTAATTAGGACTTGAGCATTAACCTATTAATTATTTTACTAAAGACGACAGTTAACAGTTATACTATGATCCCAAGAGTTAGAGTTCGTGACATTTAAAGCATTTAACGAGATCCTAAGGCAGCGCCGTCCTAGAGAGCGACTTAGCTCCAGAACCTTCCTTTTAGAGGCAATTAGGGTGGAGTTCTTATAGCGTGTCGGTTATAGCTTCGTCCTTATAAGTAGTGCTTACTAGATGCGGGGCTGGAACCAGGTGGAGATCGGGGACGGTAACTGGAGGATTAATGCGGTAAACGGCTACTGGTATTGGCCGTTTGTAATTCACGTTAGGGTATAGGGACAGAGTAGTAGTTGGAAAGGTAGAAGCTACTTCTATACTTAAAACAGAGGCCTAGCTTAGTACGTTGTTCTCATTTAAAGGACCCTAGTAGGGCGTATCCTAGGGTTCTAGTGTCAATATCCATAGCGTCGGGGTGCTTAGGCTGAGACGATAACTTAGTAGACATTTACGGGTTTGTTATATTGTATTAAAGAGCGGACTTTGGTGTCAGGCGTAGTATATTATTATATTATTTATTAATAACGTTTACGCAGGCGTTAAGAGCTCCTAGTAGGTCTATACCTATTAGGGAGGTTTTTAGTTCAGGGCTTAGGGATTTAATAAGGCTATTAATTAGTGCGGAGTTGTTCTAGCTATAACGGGACTAGCCCAGTTACAGTAGGAATGTCTCGGTAAAATACTCAACAGATAAAGTCCAACGCTTTAACCAAATTCTGCCAAATTCTACTAGCTTGATCGACTTCTGCCAAGTTCTAACAGATCAATCGAATTACCGAAGTCCGTCAAAGACCGCGCGCGCACGTGCGCACGCATCGACCACCAAGACCCCTAACTATTTAATTATAGGGCTCTCCCGTAATTCCTTTCTCTTCTTTACGCAACGTCTTGTTCTCTGCAAGAGCTATATACCCTTAGATTTAGATAGAATTTATATTGTTCCTTTAAATCTTCCTTAAAGCCTCTTCGCGCCCTTACATTACGTTGCGTTAATACCACTATCCTTAAAATGGCAAACGAACTCAAATCCGCCACGTCAACTATTATGGCCCTAGTTAGGGAACAAATAACTATAATGCAACAGTCCTTTACAGATGCCTTAGCCCAGCAACGAGCTATACTAGAAGCCTAGTATCAGCAATTGATTAAAGCAATACACAAAGAACTCTACGACGCTAAAGTATTCGCGTTAGAAACCCCAATAGCAACACCTATAAATAAGATTAAGATAACTATATGCAAACCCGGCCTATTAAATACGAACCCTAAACTAGTAATGGTAGCTTAACCCATACCTATAATAAACCTAGTACCTACCACAAAATCAGAAAAGCTTCCTAACCCTCTAATGTTTAATAGAAATTAAAATAACCTGCGCCCCTTTATAACTAAGCTCCGTCTTAAACTTTTAATAAACTATAACTAATACTCTACCAAAGCTAGCAAGATTAGCTATGGAATGTCTTGTTTAAATAAAAACGCTGCATAAACTATGGACCCATTCTTCCGTAACGGCACCTTTATTAATTTTAAAACCTTTATCTCTCTATTAGAACAAACATATAATAACACCAGCTGTAAATACACCGCTGTTACCAAACTTAAAAACCTATAACAATAGAACCGAGAATTTACTAGCTTCTTTTTGGAATTTTTAGGCCTTATTAGCGAACTAGATTGGAATAAAGCCGCTAAAGTTACTGCTCTTTAATAAGCTATTTCGGATAAAATTAGAGCACAGTTAGTAGGTAGGAAACTGCTAAAGGACTTACCTAAATTTGCTATAATATGTTAATGAATTAATAAAGACCTTTAATATAACAAACAGACTCGTTCCCTAAAGCCAACCACACCTCGTGTTTAAGACTCTACGAAACCGACATATACCCCAAAACACAACCCTTCTCTAAAACCTACGCACGACCCTATAGACCTCGACGCCACTTAATCCTACGCACCCTTAAGAACCGACAAACGAAGAACTTCAGCCACAAATAGAGAATGCTTTGGATGTGGTAGAAAAGGATATATCTAAAGGAATTACCAAACTTACCCTTTTAAAAAAGTCCGCCGTAGTTCCTCCTAGTCTTTAAATCGCACTTATTCTTTAAGCCATACTCGCTCCTTAACTTATACTTATTCTACAAATTATGCCTAATTACTATAAAGTACCTTACCTTTGGTTAACTCGGAAAACGAATCGTCCTAGGGCCAAGTCGCGCCTTAGGATAAAAAGTGGAAGAGCATAAGTGTCTAGGCTCTTCCAGCGCTAATACACAACACAACTCCCTTGATATACTTGGCGAAATTCAAACACTTAGAAAATGGAAGGAAGTACAAATCCTTATAGACAGTAGAGCTACTAGCATGGGCTTTATTAATACAAACTACGCAAAAACCCAACGCCTAAATTTAAAGAAACTCAATAAGCCCCAAGGCCTATAAGGCTTCGACGGCAAACCCTTAATATATAGCGAATTAACGCACTACGCTCTTGTAAAAATGCGGATAGGCGAATACCTTAAATACATTTCCCTATTTATAACACCCCTAAAGCAATATAAGATAATACTTGGACATAGATAGCTAAAACAACACAACCCTTTAATTAGCTGGGTTAAAGAAACACTAAAGTTCTATACAACCTACTACTAAAGTTATTGCTTAAAATACTACCTGCCCTACAAACATGCACAAGATTATTCAAATTTAATATAATATAAACTACCCCTACCACGGACCCTAAACTAAAACGATAAGGCTATAACTGCCAATTGTAATAAAAAATGTAAAGACGTTACACCAAAACCTCTTAAAATTCGTATAATACAAGCCGCACCTTTTATTTTATTAGCATGAAAACAAGACCACGAAATCTTCGCTATAACTATAGAAGATATTAAGAAAGCACTAGAACTGAAGTAATATATTAACCCTCAACCTCTTATGCCTAAAGAGTACCACGATCTAATTGACAAGTTTAAGAGAAGATTTATAGACCAACTACCCCCGCATTAGGATGCACACGATTTTAAAATAGAACTTAAACCTAGTATAACACCAAAGTTTGGTCCGCTATATGGTATATTATAAGAAGAACTGCTTATAATATAATAGTACCTTAATAAGCATCTAGAAAAAGGATTTATTCGCCCTAGTTAATCTCTATTTACCTTACCCGTACTATTCATTAAAAAGCTAGGAGGAGGCTTAAGATTCTATATCAACTATTAAGCTCTAAACGTAATCACGATTTAAAACCGATATCCTATTCCCCTAATTTAAGAAACGCTCAACCACTTATTAAAGGCACGGTACTTTACAAAGCTTAATATAGTCGCTGCCTTTAACCAAATCCGTGTCCGTAAAGGAGACGAGAAGTATATAGCTTTCTATATACAATAGGGACTCTTTAAATACCTAGTAATACCATTTAGTGTAAAGAATGGTCCTAGTATATTCCAGCAATACGTTAACAATACGCTTCGTGAATTCCTTAATATATTTATTACCACGTATATTAACAATATCTTAATCTACTTATCTTCGCTTTCTAAACACTGGAAGCATATCTAAATGGTCCTTAAACGCCTGCGAGATGCGGGTTTACAATGCAATATCAAGAAATGCAAGTTCCATGCGTCTAAAGTCATATACCTAGGCCTAATTATATCCCGCGACGGAATTAAAATGGACCCTAAAAAGGTCGCTGCGGTTATAAACTAGGAAAGCCCTAGTAATATATAAGACATTTAAAGATTTCTAGGATTTGCAAATTTCTATTGTTAATTTATTAATTAGTTCTTAAAAATTACCTAACCATTAGTAAACCTAACAAGGAAGAATATAAAATTTAAATAGACTACCAGATGCAAACAAGCTTTTAATAATTTAAAACAACGTTTTATAACCACTCTAATTCTTACCTACTTTAACCCTAACCTCAAATGTGTTGTTAAAACAGACTCGTCTAATTATGCCCTAGGGGGAGTGTTATCGCAATATAATAAGAACGGTAAACTGCGCCTAGTAGCCTTTCTCTCCCAAAAGCTTGCCCCTGCCGAATCGAACTACGAGATATACAATAAGGAATTGCTTATAATTATTAGATACTTTAAACAATAGCGCCTAGAACTTAAAGGATTGTTGTTTCTAATACGCGTGTTAACGGACCATAAAAACCTGCAGTACTTCATAACTATAAAGCAGCTAACGCAGCGCTAAATTTGTTGGGCCGAATACCTCTTATAATTTAACTTTAAGATTACGTACCAACTAGGCAAACTTAATTAAAAGCCTAATACATTAATATAACGATCACAAGACCTACCTATAAATGCTTTAAATAAACGGATTATAAATTAATTACGGATCTTATTACCCCCTAAACATTTCAAAAAACTACATCCTATATTCCTAGATACGGAACTTAACAGAAATAAATTAGAAGTTAATAAATAGGAAATAGAAATTAATAAGCTAATAGAATATAAATATAAGAACAATATATAGATAATAAATATAATAAAAGCAATTTAAACAGGAAAACGACAGCATAAGGATATTACACTCGCTAAATACAAAATTCGAAAAGATCGATTGTACTATTAACAGAAGATAGTAGTTCCGAATTCCAAACCTTTATAATTTAAGATACTCGGATTCGTACACGACTCCCCTATAGCAGGGCATCCTAGCCGTGCGAAGACTTATAAGATTGTTTAACAAGCATACTACTAGCCTACAATGCACAACTATATACGAAAATACGTTTGAGCATGCAGGATATACGTACATAGAAAGACCTCTTATATAAAGAAGCAAGGAGTACTTCAACCACTACCAATTCCAATACAAAGATAGCGCGACATCTTAATTAACTTTATAGTCAACTTGCCTAACAGTAATGGGTTCACAAATATCATAGTAGTTATTAACCGTCTTACAAAAATGCGACATATAATCCCCATAGACTCAATTAATGCGATATCAGTAGCCAAATATTTCATTAAGCACGTCTTTAAGCTACACAGACTTCCTAACTCAATAATATCCAACTATAGAAGCCAGTTCGTTTCAGACTTCTAGTAAGCTCTATATAAACGATTAAGCATTCAAACATGACTCTTAACTGCATTTTATCTAGAGACAGATGGTTAAACCGAAATTACAAACGCGATTATAGAACAATACCTATAAATATACTGCTCCTACCTACAAGATAACTGGGAAAAGTAGCTACCTTTAGCTAAGTTTACTGCAAATAATACAATAAACGTATTAACAGGCGTGACGCTATTCTACACAACCTACAGACAAGACCCCTAACTTAGATTTAAACCACAACCTAAAATTAACACAATAGGACCCACAATTAAACAGATTTAGTTAATTAATACACACAACTTCGCTAATTAAATAAAGCAGTTAACGGAACTATTATAAAGTGAATTAACATATGCTTAAATGGTATAGGAATAGCATGCGAACAAAGGACGAGCTCCCGTATAGGACTTTAAGGAAGATAATATGGTTTACCTAAATACACGAAACCTAAAGACTTAACGGCCCTTAAAGAAACTTAATTGGAAATTTACAGGCCCATACCGAATTAAAAAGAAATTAAGCCTATATACTTATAAGCTCGAACTACCAACTAAGATAAAAATATATCTAACGTTCTACGTAAGCTTACTGCAACCCTTAAAAGACGAACCTATGACCTATAAAGTGCCGCCGCCACCTCCCGTAATTATTAACAACGGTAACGGTTCTTACTTTATTAACTCGATTGATAATATACGATAAAAAATATAATCTAAAAAATTTAAACTTCTTATTAAGTAGGAAGGATATAAAACATAAACCTAGGAACTCTATAAGCAAATTAAAATCAATGCGCCTTCCCTGGTAAAAGAATTCCATAAAGACCATCCTTTGCGGCCTACTCTGGCTGGATGGACATGATATAAAGGCAAACAACTGCCACCTAACACAAATATACGAAATACGACAGCAGGAAGCTCGAACTTAAAAAGAACTCGAAAAACATTACAATGTTTATAACATGGTTACGTAACACGTAAGATATTAAGGAACTTTAACCAGCGGTTAAAGTTATCTAATTGGTTAAATTCGCCTTACCAAGACCTACTATAAAGATATTAGTTCGGCTTACCGCCCTAGACTAAGCTAATAGCGATTTTCTATGCCGGGTATGGAAAATCCTAATTGGTCCATTTAACGATTAAAACCGGCAAAACTCTACACCGCCACCTAATGTAAAAAATATATAACACGATAAAAATAAATTCTTAACCAAATTGAATTATTTTTGGACCTTCGGCTAAAGGGGAGGGTACTATAACGGGACTAGCCCAGTTACAGTAGGAATATCTTGGTAAAACACTCAACAGATAAAGTCCGACGCTTTAACCAAATTCTGCTAAATTCTGCTAGCTTAATTGACTTCTACCAAGTTCTAACAGATCAATTAAATTACCGAAGTCCGTCAAAGACCGCGCGCGTACGTGCGTATGTATCAACTACCAAGACCCCTGACTATTTAATTATAGGGCTCTCCCGTAATTCCTTTCTCTTCTTTACGCAACGTCTTGTTCTCTGCAAGAGCTATATACCCTTAGATTTAGATAGAATTTATATTGTTCCTTTAAATCTTCCTTAAAGCCTCTTCGCGCCCTTACACCAGCCTATTTCTTTTACGTAACGGTTAAATTTGGAGAAGTATACTAGGAAGCTTTTTATTCCTTAAGTTATATAGTTTATCTTTCTCTAAGCAATAGCTTGGCGGTTCGGGTCACCATACGTGGCTTTAAGAAGTATAATTAGGCTTAGTACTAAGTTTGGTTAAAGAGGTTTAATAAGGTTAGCTGCGTCTCCTCCTAATCAACTTAAGGCGTAGCAGAGTTGGTTAGCTTTAGTTAGGTAGCAGTTAGTGTTACTAGTTAGCTTATTTTTAAGCTAGCTTAGGAATAATTAGAGTTCTTATTATTTACTAGTAAATATTAGAGGGTCTAATAGTTATTCAGATTATTATAGTGCAGTAGTTAATTTAAGGTAAGTAACTACTATAGGTTCAGGGCTCTTGTTCCGCATATTTATCTCTAGAAATAGTGTTTGGTCTTAGGGCCCTAATATAGGCATCTTAAGGGTGCGGATTTCTTCTTAGAGGTCTTTAATTAATTGCTAGTATTATACTTCTTATTCAGCTTATTATTAAGTTAAAGTGGCTTAGTTCTATACGAGGGCGTCTATAAAGGACTTCTGTATTTCTACCAATTGTTTTTAGAGTGCGGATATAATGCCAACAGCTGTTATGGGGGCTTTGGGGTCGTTCTGCATTTCAAAGGGTGGTATATAAGGTTAACACAATATAGTGTTACAGAGTGAGTATAAGCGATAATAATATATAGCGAAGTAGATATTATTAAGCTATATACATAAACTGTATAATAAAGTCAAGACGTTGCGTAAGGAAAGAAAAGTAGGAAATAGGGGAAAAAGGGTATATAATGTTCGCTTGGTTGCTAGGTTAACGGGTACTATACTACACATAGGTAGGGTAGAGCTTAGGTGGCAGTTCTGGTAGAACTTGGTAGAATTCGGCAGTTAGAGGTCCTTGAAGTTGCCAGTTAGCAACTCCAATAGTAGAGATAGCAGATTGCGGCGGAATACGGCAGATTGCTGTCAGATTGCCATCTCATGGTCGGTCTTCGGTTGTTCAGTCGGTGGAAACAGGTAGACGTGTGTAAGGTATCACAGGGGTGTCCCATAACAGTATCTTAAATTATAAAGGTTTGGAATTCAGAACTACTATCTTCTATTAATAGTATAATCGATTATTTTGAATTTTGCATTTAGTAAGTGTAATATCCTTATACTGTTGTTTTCTAGTTTAAATCGCCTTTATTATATCTACTATCTATACATTGTTCTTATATTTGTATTTTATTAGCTTATTAATTTCTATTTCCTATTTATTAACTTCTAATTTATTTCTATTAAGTTCCGTATCTAGAAATATAGGACGTAGTTTTTTAAAGTGTTTAGGGGGTAGTAAGATCCGTAATTAATTTATAATCCGTTTATCTAAGGCGTTCGTAGGTAAGTCCTGTAATTGTTATATTAATACGTTAGGCTTTTAATTAAGTTTGCCTTGTTAATACATAATCTTAAAGTTAAATTATAAGAGGTATTTGGCCTAACAAATTTAGCGCTATATTAATTATTTTATAGTTATAAAGTATTGCAGGTTCTTATGGTCCGTTAATATATATATTAGAAACAATAATCCTTCTAGCTTAGGACGCCATTGTTTAAAGCATCTAATAATCGCAAGCAGTTCCTTATTATATATCTTATAGTTTAATTTAGTAGGGGCGAGTTTCTAGGAGAGAAAGGCTACTGGATATAGTTTGCCATTTTTATTGTATTGCGATAACACTCCCCCTAGCGCATAATCTAATGAGTCCGTTTTAATAATATATTTAAAGTTAGGGTTAAAGTAAGCAAGGATTAGAGTAGTTATAAAGCGATATTTTAAGTTATTAAAAGCTTATTTGCGTCTAGCGGTCTATTTAAATTTTATGTTTTTCTTTATTAGGTTTACTAACGGCTAAGCAACTTCCAAGAAGTGGTTAATAAATCGTTAATAGAAATTTACGAATCCTAGAAATCCTTAAATGTCCTATATATTGCTAGGGCTTTCCTAGTTTATAATTGTAGTGACTTTCTTAGAGTCCATTTTAATTCCGTTGCGGGATATAATTAAGCCTAAGTATATAACCTTGGACGCGTAGAACTTGTATTTCTTAATATCGCATTATAAGCCCGCGTCTCGTAAGCGTTTAAGGACTATTTTAATATATTTTTAATATTTAGAAAGCAAGGACGAGTAAATTAAGATATTATTAATATACGCGGTAATAAATATATTAAGGAATTTACAAAGCATATTATTAATATATTACTAAAACGTACTAGGACCATTCTTTACACTAAACAGTATTACTAGGTATTTAAAGAGTCCCTATTATATATAAAAGGCTATATACTTCTTATCTCTCTTATATATACAAATTTTATTAAAGGCAGCGATTATATTAAGCTTTGTAAAGTACTGTGCCTTTACTAATTGGTTAAGCGTCTCTTAAATTAAGGGAATCGGATATTGGTTTTAAATTATAATTGCGTTTAGAGCTTAATAATTAATACAGAATCTTAAGCCTCTTCTTAGCTTTTTAATAAATAGCACGGGTAAGGTGAATAGAGATTAACTAGGGCAAATAAATCCTTTTTCTAGATGCTTGTTAAGGTATTATCGTATTATAAGTAGTTCTTTTTGTAATATGCCGTATAGCAGACCGAACTTTAGTGTTATGCCAGGCTTAAGTTCTATTTTAAAATCGTGCTTTTCTTGGTACGGGGCTAGTTAGTCTATAAATTGTTTTTTAAACTTGTTAATTAGGTTATGGTACTCTTTAGGTATAAAAGGTTAAGGATTAGAATACTGTTTCGGTTTTAGTACTTTCTTAATATCTTCTATGGTTATAGCAAAGATTTTATAATCTCGTCTTTTTGCTAATAAGATAAAAGGCGCGGCCTATATTATACGGATTTTAAGAGGGTTTAACGTAATATCTTTACATTCTTTACTATAATTAGCAGTTGTAGATTTATTGTGTTAGCTTAAGGTTTATAGCAAGGGTAATTTATATTATATTAAATTTAAATAGTTATATACATATTTATAGGGCAAATGGTTTTTTAAGTAATAACTTTAGCAGTAGGTTGTACGGAACTTTAGTGTTTCTTTAACCTAGCTAATTAAAGGGTTGTGTTGTTTTAGCTATCTATATCTAAGTATTATTTTGTAGTGCTTTAAGGGTGTTATAAACAGGGAAACGTATTTAAGGTATTTACCTATTCGCAATTTTATAAGAGCGTAGTACGTTATTTCGCCATATATTAAGGGTTTGCCATTAAAGCCTTATAGGCCTTAGGGCTTATTAAGTTTCTTTAAATTTAGGCGTTAAGTTTTCGCGTAGTTTATATTAATAAAGCCTATGCTGGTAGCTCTGCTATCTATAAGGATTTATACTTCCTTCCATTTTCTAAGTATTTAAATTTCACTAAGTACATTAAGGGAGTTATGTTATATATTAGCGCTAGAAGAGCCTAGACACTTATACTCTTCCACTTCTTATCCTAAGGCGTGACTTGGCCCTAGGATGATTTGTTTTCTAAATTAACTAAAGGTAAGGTACTTTGTGACGTCTAAGTATAATTTATAGCGCGGGTATAATTTAAGGAATGAGTACGGCTTAAAGAATGGGTATAATTTAAGGATTAGGTACGACTTAAGAATTAGAAAGAACTACGGCGGACTTTTTTAAAAGGGTGAGTTTGGCAATGTTTTTAAATATATCCTTTTTTACCGCATCCAAAACATTCTCTATTTGTGGCTTATATTCTTTGTTTATTAGTTCCTAAGGGTGCATAGGATTGGGTGGCATTGAGGTCCATAGGGTCATATATAGGGCTTTTAGGTCTTGGAGAAGGATTATGCCTTAAAGCATATACCGGTTTTAAGGAGTTTTAAATGCGAGGTGTGGTTAACTTTAGAGAACGAGTCTGTTTGTTATATTAAAGGCCTTTGTTAATTTGTTAACATATTATAGTAAATTTGGATAGGTTTTTTGGCAGTTCTCTACCTACTAACTAGGCTCTAATCTTATCTAAAATAGCTTATTAAAGGGCAGTAACTCTAGCGGCTTTATTCCAATCTAGTTTACTAATAAGGCCTAAAAAATCCAAAAAGAAGCTAGTAAAGTCTCGGTTCCGTTGTTATAGGTTTTTAAGTTTAGTAATAGCTATATATTCATGGCTGGCGTTATTATACGTTTGTTCTAGTAGAGAGATAAAGGTTTCAAAATTAATAAAAGTGCTGTTGCGGAAGAATAGATCTATGGTTTATACAGCGTCCTTGCTTAAATAAGACATTCCATAGCTAACCTTGCTAGCCTTAGTAGGGTATTAATTATAGTTTATTAAGAGTTTAAGATGGAGCTTGGTTATAAAGGGATATAGGTTATTTTAGTTTCTATTAAACATTGGAGGATTAGGGAGCTTTTTAGATTTTGTAGTAGGTACTAGGTTCGCTATAGGTGTAGGTTAAGCTACTGTTACTAGTTTAGTGTTTATATTCAACGCGTTAGGTTTAGGTACCGTTATTTTAATTTTGTTTATAGGTATTACTATTAGGGTCTATAACGTAAATGCCTTAATATTGCGGAGTTCTTCGCGGAGTACTTCTATTAATTACTAGTGCTGGGCTTTTAGTACAGCCCGTTACTAAGCTAAGGCGTCCGTAAAGGACTGTTATATTATAGTTAACTGTTCCCTAACTAGGGTTATGATACTTATGGTTATTAAAAGGGATTTAGGTTCGTTTGCTATTTTAATAGTAGTTATTTTAACGCAACGTAATATAAGGGCGCGAAGAGGCTTTAGGGAAGATTTAAAGGAATAATATAAATTCTATCTAAATCTAAGGGTATATAGCTCTTGTAGAGTATAAGACGTTATATAAAGAAGAGAAAGGAATATAGGAAACTTATAACTAAATATTTATAGTTTTAGCAGTAGACGCGTGGGCACAAGCCCACGCGGATTTTAATAGGTTTTAACCAAATTCCATTATATTAGTGGAATTTGGTGGAGACTAGTGGAAATTAATTAAATTAGCGGAATTTGGCAGAATTCAATTAACTTAGCAGAATTTGGCAGAATTTGATTAAAGCGTCAGAATTTATCTGTTGAGTGTTTCACTGAGACATTCCTACTGTAACTGGGCTAGTCCCGTTACATTAAGATGTCCTTCTATCTTTAGTCTAGAATAGGTAGTGGCTTTAGAAAGCCGTTGTATGTCTTATATAAAGCTTTAGCTTATCAGCAGGTGTGGTAGCTAAAGATATACCTTTATATCGTGTTATGTATATTTGGCCCTTAGAGTAGCTCTAGGGTTTTTCCTTAGCCTGGGTGGCCGGCTACTAGTAGGTCGTATACATATTTAAGGAGCTTAAGCTTAAGTTTATTGTAATTAGGGATAACTAGGCGGTCTTTGCAAGCTTTATATTTACTTAGAGAGATCTTTTTAGAGCGTCTAACGCCATCTTAAATTAGCTTAAGTGTCTCTTGGATAAACTTGTTATTTAGGTATTCGTCAATTATAATCTATTTAATTAATTAATTAGTTATTTTAAGAATGTGTACTATAAGGTCTTTAGCTAGGGGATTAAATAATTTAGGATAAAGTAGGGTTTAATTATAGTAGGCGCGCGCTTCTTCCTGTGCTATTATATTTTATAAACATTAAGTTAGGGTATTAGGTTTTTAACCTTAAACGCCTAGGTAGTATATAATTAAGAATTGGAATTAGGATAGATATTCTAACTAGTAGGCTTAATAGTGGCTTAGCTGTTTTATGGTTGTAAAGTACTATAGGTTCTTATAATTACTAAAAACCTTAATTAGGAATCTAGCTCCTTCTAGTTCTAGTTGCCATTACTTAAAGCATCTAATAATAGCCAGCAATTCTTTATTATAGATCTCGTAATTGCATTTAGCTAGGCTTAGTTATTTTAAAAAGTATGCTATAGGGTGTAATACTCCTTCCTTATTATATTAAAACAAAATACCTCTAGTAATATAATTGGATAAGTTAGCTTCTATAATACTTATTTAGTCTAGGTTAAAGTGTTAAAGCATAGATGTAGTAGTAAATATAACCTTTAAATAAGCAAAGGCCTTCTTATATTCCTTACTAAAGAGAAAGGCTTTATCCTTTTGGGTTAAGGCTATAAGGGATAAGACTAAGGCGGAGAAGTTATTAATAAACTATTAGTAGAAGTTGGCGAAGCCTATAAAGGCCCTTACGTCCTTAATATTCTTAGGTTCTTACTAGTTTACAATTGCTTTAACTTTCTTAGGGTCCATTTATATGCCATCTATAGAAATAATAAGTCTAAGGTATAGGACTTCCGTTTTATAGAACTCGCATTTATCTATATCTAATTATAGGCCGGCTCCGCATAAGGCTTACAGGACTAGTTTAATATATTTTTGGTATTTAGCCAGACTATTACTATATATTAAGATGTTGTTAATATAAGCAGTATAAAAAACATCTAGGTACGGACGTAGGGTATTATTTATAAAGTGTTAAAATTAACTTGGGGCATTTGCGAGGCCAAATAGCATTACCAAGTATTTAAATAGTCTGTATTAAGTATAAAATGCAGTAAGCTATTTGTCTCCCTTCGCAATATAGAGGCGGTTAAATGTGTAGATAATATTAAGCTTTATATAGAAGCGAGCCTTACTTAATTAGTTTAGTGTCTCTTAGATTAACGGGATTGGGTATTAGTTCTTAATAGTAATAGCGTTAAGAGCTTGGTAGTCTATATAGAAGCGCAGACTGCTGCTAGGTTTCTTAATAAAGATTACTAATATAGCTATAGGTAAAGAACTTGCTCTAATAAATCCTTTATCTAGATGTTCGCCTAAGTACTTCTGTAGTACTTAGAGTTTGTTTTAGGACATCTTATATAAGGGTCCAAATCTAGAATATTTTCCTTTTTTAACTACAATCTTATAATTATATAGACGGCGTTCCGGTAGCTTATTGGCTTTCTTTTATAAGAATATATCTAGATAATTATGGTATTTTACTAGTACTTTTATAGCGGGGTTAGTGTACTTCTTTAGTGCTAAGGCCTTCTTAATATCGGCTATTGTAATAGCGAAGATTATATATTCTGGTTTCCTGGCAAGTTATACCAGCAGAGTAGCTCTAATTATATAGATATCTAAGGTGTTAAGCGAGCTTAAATTATCTTTAGTTTCTTATATAGTTTCTTATTTAGGTTTAGGTTTAGTGTTAGGTACGGAGTTAGTATTAGATTTAGGTTTGGGTTCTTTAAGTATTCTTTTTATAGTAGAATACCAGTTCTTCTAGTACTTTTATATATTAAGCTTAAGCTTCTGCTTAGTTTAGGGTGCAACAGTTAAAGTTGGTTTGTGTAGTTATATGTTATTTCTGGGTTCTTAGTAGATGTTAGTGGAAATCTCATGTTAGTGGAATTTGGTGGAATTCTTAGGTAGGTGGAATTCAGTGGAATTCTTAGGTAGGTGGAATTGGGTGGACTTTTAGGTATAGGGTAGACGTTAGTGGAAATTTTAGACTAGTGGATCCTGGTAGATTTTTTAGATTTTAGTTTAGAGTCTAAGTAGTAAGTTATAAGGCACTTCTGCTTATAATAGGAGGTGGTAAATAGAAGCTTAAGGTTGTTCTAATTAATGGTTACCTTATATAGCTTTATCTAAGGTTGTCTAAGGATTACTAGGTAACCTAGGGTAGTTATAAAGAGCTTAATTAATTCTTTATAGTTTAGGTATTGGAGTCTTAGGGCTGCTATATAAGTAATACGGCCTAAGATAGTGCGTTTGCCATTAAATCTAAATATATTAATATGCCAGTTAAGGGGTGTTAGGGTAAACCTATTATCTTACATAAAGATCTTATTAATAAATCCTATGCTATTAGCTCCTGTGTTAACTAGGACTTAAGTACTAGCCTATTAATTATTCTGCTAAAGACAATAGTTAATAGTTATACTGTAATTCTAAGAGTTAGAGTTTGTAATATCTAGAGCATTTAACGAGATCCTAAGGCAGCGCTGTCCTAGAGAGTAACTTACCTCTAGGATCTTCCTTTTAGAGGCAACTGGGGTGGGGTTCTTATAGAGTGTTAGTTGGAGCTTTGTCCTTATAAATGGTATTTACTAAATACGGGGCTAAAACTAGGTAAAAATTGGGGTTGGTGGCTAGAGCTTAATTAAGACGATCTACTACTTGTTTGTTTATATATTTAGGATAGTAAGACACTGCCTATACTGGTTATTTATATATATATTTAGGGTAATAGGATAGAGTAGTAACTTAAGAGATAAGTATTGCTTCCGCACTTAAAGCAAAGGCCATATTTAATGCGTTATTCTTATTTAACAAATCCTTTTAGGGCGTAGGAGAGGGTTCCAGTATTAATATCTATGGCGTTTAGGTGCTTGGGCTGAGATAATAACTTAGTAGATGTTTATGGGGTTATTATATTATATTAAGGAGCGGACTTCGGTGTTAGGCGTAATATATTATTGTACTATTTATTAATAATATTTATGTAGGCGTTAAGGGCTCCTAGTAGGTCTATACCTATTAGGGAGGTTTTTAGTTTAGGACTTAGGGATTTAATAAGGCTATTAACTAGTATGGAGTTGTTCCAGCCTGTTTCCTTTACGTAATAGTTAAATTTAGAGAAGTATACTAGAAAGCTTTTTATTCCTTAAGTTATATGATTTATCTTTCTCTAAGCAGTAGCTTGGCGGTTTAGGTTACTATATATGGCTTTAAGAAGTATAACTAGACTTTATACTAAGTTTGGTTAAAGGGGTTTAATAAGGTTAGCTATATCTTCTCCTAGTTAACTTAGGGCGTAGTAGAGTTAGTTAGCTTTAGTTAGGTAGCGGTTAGTATTACTAGTTAGCTTATTTTTAAGCTGGCTTAGAAATAATTAGAGTTCTTATTGTTTACTAGTAAATATTGGGGGGTCTAGTAGTTGTTTAGATTGTTATAGTGCAGTAAATGGATTTATAGGATAAATATCCGCAGCTGGCTTAGGGTTTATACCTAATAAGCCAGGTCTAGATTTAGTCATTTTATCTTGTCTATAGGTGGTATGTTAGCCACCTCTTAGGCTAGTATTTAGTCTTAGGACCCTAACGCAAGTGTCTTTAGGGCGCGGACTTCTTCTTAAAGTACTTTAATTGATTCCTAGTACTATACTTCTTATTTAGCTTATTATTTAGCTATAGCAGCCTAGTTCTATACAAGGGCGTCTATAAAAGACTTCTATATATTTACTAATTGTTCTTAAAGTGCGGATATAATATTAGCGGCCGTTATAGGGGCTTTAGGGTTGTTCTGTATTTCAGAGGGTAGTATATAGGGTTAATACAATATAGTGTCACGGAGTGAGTATAAGCGGTAATAATATATAGCAAAGTAGATATTATTAAGCTATATACATAAACTGTGTAATAAGGTTAAGATGTTGCGTAAAGAAAGAAGGTAAGGAAACGGGAGGAAAGGGGTATATATTGTTAACTTAGTTGCTTAGTTAACACGTGCATAGGGCAGAATAGGCTTTGGGTTGTGGTCCTAGCGGAACTTAGCGGAATGTAGCGGAATATAGTAGAGGACGGCAAACTGCCGTAGATTGCCGTTACGTGATGGCAAATTGCCTCAGATTGCCGTCATGTGTCTTGATTGACTGAGTCGTTAACATGGAGGTCGAGACGGTGGAAACAGGTGGACGTGTGTAAGGTGTCACGGAGGTGTCCCGTGACAGTGCCTTAGACGTAATTCTGGTGGCGCACCACTAGAATTACGTCTAAGGCACTTTTCTAAGGTTTGTTTAGTGTAGCTAATAAACCGTCAATTGGTTCAATAAAGCTTAGATTAGTTAATTAGATTATTAATTAAGGCTTTTAGATTAGATGGATTATTAAGATTAGATTATAAACAACGGATAGACTATTAAGCTAGATTTACTACTATTTTAAGAGTAGGCTAGCCTCTTTTAGGTATAGAAGAGCAAGTGCACGGACATATTCACGGACTAGACACGTCCTCTATACCCCTTTACTTGTCGTATATGCGCTATATACGCGTATTTAGGTAGTTTTAGGAGTACTTAATCCGATCCAATCTGGATTAAGACGGATAACCTCATGGACGGATTGGATTGATAGGTTAATTTTTGGATTAGCGATCCGTGGATTGATTGATTACAGATTGGACGCTTAATTAACCACGCTGAGACCCTGGATTTGTTACCCACTCCAACAATATCCGCGTTTCAGAGGTTGCGGATATTAAAATAACTCAGCACTAGTATTTATATTATTTCCTAAAGTTTATTAATTATACAATAGAACCTAGGCTTTTAGAATATATTATTTTTATTACTTAGGTATTTCTAGGTCTTACAATTATTTTCGTTAAAAAAACGCGTTTTTAGAAATTATAGAACTATATGGAACTTTACTAAACGTTAGCTAATGTATATAAAACTTATATAGATCTATAATAGGTACCTTAAGGCACCTACTATATCTAAAGGTAGAGCTTACGGCTCTATTATATATAGGTACGGAATTAATCTAGTGGTGCTTGTTCCGTCTAAGTCTACACCAAAAGAGATTTTGCGGCAAGTGAGGGAAGTAGCATTTGGAAGAGAGCATCACATAAACGATTTTAGCGGAACTTGGACTTATAGAGGTGGTGGGGAATGCTAATGCCTGTGCGGAGAACGCGTAAATAGGATTTTATGATGTGAGGTCCAGGCAGGCAAGGGATTGCAGCTCCTCTCATGGGGTTAAATTCAATAGCTTTTCAAAACCACACGTTAACGAACTTATTGCTAAAATGTCTTGAGGGAGCGTAGGCTAACATGTAACGTGACAAAAGATTTAATGCGGGAAAATGAAGGCAGTGCACCGACATTCTTGCCAGAAATCAGTGAGGTTATCTATATTCAATATTGATTAACTATTATTGAATATTGAATATTGAACGTCAATATTCAATATCAATACAAAATCCGTCAATATTCAATATATTGAATATTGAATATTTTATATAT
>Ga0307507_10005874_pt1 | contig 19553 bp, 14 predicted proteins | sample 7_EM_MG_FD_207223 | JGI IMG/M metagenome (GOLD analysis project Ga0307507, IMG submission 207223) | Populus trichocarpa ectomycorrhiza microbial communities from riparian zone in the Pacific Northwest, United States - 7_EM | ecosystem: Host-associated > Plants > Roots > Unclassified | place...
AATATTTTAGAATTTATATTTGGTTTGTGTTTTGGATATTGAATTAAATTTATGTTGTTGGTTTAAAATTTAAATTTAGTTTATGTAAGTGTTGCATTGTAACTAGTTAGATGTTTTATATAAGTGTTTTTTTTTTTTGTTGACCCGGGTCAACCCATCTGACTCGTGACCCGATCATTGGACCGGGTCGATAACCAGGTTGGGTTTCAAAACTATGATAGAATGAATGATTATATTATCCATACATCTATTTATTTGTCTTAAAAATCCATTTTTTAACCTATTTTTATGTAAAAAAAACCTAATAAACACCCTTATAACTAAAAAATCTAAACTTAAAGCACACTAAAAACAAGATGATAGTGTACATATATAGATGAAAAATAAAAAAGAAACCACTCAAAAGCCCATTGTAAATCCACATTTTTCTTCTACATTCTTTCTATTTTCTTTTATGTAATCAATAACTCGAACTTCTAGTTTTTTATCAAAACAAAATTAAGTCAGCAAAAGACAAAAAAAAAAAGAGGCATAATCGAGATATTAGTTTGGCACGAGGATTGATTTCAAATTGTACCATCAATCAAAAGTTTCATTTCTAAGAGCATAAATAATAAATGAAGATTTTTTTCAGAGGAATCTAGTAGCTATTTGTAGATGAACATATCTTGTTCAAATGGAACTCTTAGTTATTGGAAGATATTAGGAGAATCGCAATAGTACATATGCTTTTTGCATATAAATTATTTTGAAATCAAACTTATAGATTGGGTTACTAAATTATTGATGGGGCCGAAATAAATCTGGCTTAACCAAGCCCAAGAAAAAGGAGAGGGGCCAACCGAATCCGATGAGATTCAGCCCAACTGAATCAATGAGGTTTAGCCCAACCAAGATTAAAAAAAAAACAGAGAAGAAAGAGGAAAGAAAAAAATAAAGAGAGAGAGGACAGGGAGGAACACTCAACTGCGACTAGAAAAGAAAATGATAAAAAAAAAGAGAAGAAGGGAAAAAAAGAAAGATAAAAGAAAGGCCCAACCTTGCATAAGAAATAAGAGAAGAGGGGAAGGGAAGGGAAATAGAGAAAAGAGAGAAAGATGAGGCTCAACCAGGCCTTGGAAAAAAGAGAAAAGGAGAAAAAGCGGAAAAAAAAGCTCAATTAGGCCCAAGAATAAGCCCAACAAGGCAGAAAAGAAAGAGAATAAAAAAAGAAGGTGTAAGAAACAAAAAAAGAAGGAAAGGAAAAGAAGAGGCAGGAAAACATGTCATTAGAGTAGCGTAAATTTTTTTTCTAACATCACGCGCTATCGAGAAATGTTACTCTTATCAACACAAAGCCAAATACACATAAGAAGACACAATCAAACAACGAGGCACGACTTATGTGTCGCTTAATTACAACAAGATAATGTTTATGCCATAATTATTTTTTTATTTTTTTTCATTTTAGTCAAAGTTTCTGTAACAACTCTCCAATTTGGTTCTTAATTCGACCCTACCAAACCCAAAAAAGGATAAAAGAAAAAAAATGAATTGGGCCTAAACAATCTTGGCCGAACCAAACCCGCCAAGAGGGATAAGAAGAAAAAAAAACAAAGAAAAGGAGGGAAAAATAGTCAACCCAAACTAGCAATAACAATTGATTCTCTTTATGCCAACAAATCTTATATTAGACATGATACAAGGTTCAAGGCATTCCCAATATACTTCGATCATCTTAAATTCTTTATTTTACAGGTTATTTTAGCATGAACACACCCAAATTCTTGCAATACGACCCCATTTGAATTCTTCAAGTTGATAATACAATGTTTACATGAAAACTCTATCTCACAAGTTAACAAAATGAGTGTCTATATGAATAAATCGAACAAATCATACTAAAACACTAAATGTGATGTATTTTTTTCACAAGTAAATTTGTAGCTTAATGATATTTTTTTTCTTTTGTGCAATTCATACTTTTGTGCATTTTTTATCCAATCTTACATTTGTTATATTTATTTTTATGTTTTTTGTCAAGTGAATTTGCTTTCAAAATAAAACACACGCATGTTTCAAGAGTTAATTAAAAATAATAATAAAAAACCCATCAGCACTTTGACAGAGAATTGAAGTTTTCGAAACATAGAGGCATTTTTTTCTAGTTTTGCTAACTTAGGAAAATAGGGTGAAACATTCGAGAGAATTGATAAAGAATAATTTTTTTTAAAATCATGATAATTCATTTTTCCACTTTAGGATATAAAAATGAAATAAAAATTGATATTATTTGTTAAAGAATAATATAAATCATATCTTGAGAACTCATCTAATATCATAAGTTTTTTATTTTAAATAATTATTTGGTATGATATCAAAACTTTACTAAACAAATAGTCGTGAATTTGAATACCACAACTCTCATTTTACTTCTAATTAAGATTAATTAATAACATAATGTAAAGTGAGTTTGCATATGTTTTTCAAGCGAAAAAAGTTTTTAATTGAAGGGTATATTAAAAAATAATACAAATTATATTTTAAAATCTCGTCTAACTGTTTAAGTTTCTGGGTTAAAAAACTATTCTCGAGACTTTCCCTAATAGGATTGCATTCACATGCAAGATCAAAGATGGACCACAACAATCATTCTATTCACAGGTATGATTCTTGTGAATGCTTATTATAATCCATGCCGTAATTATACACAAGGAGAGTAATTTAGGCAAGGTGAGGTCACTCCTTCATCACTTGGTCGTAATTATTTGATAAAAGATAAGACTAAGAACCCTAAAAGAGATGGGATTATTATTAAAATTAAAATAGAATAAAGCAGGCAATTTAATAATCTGCTTTTCTAATAAAAGTATGTTTGTTGTTAGCCCAATAAAGATACTTGTTCCCTTTGCTTCAAGCCTTTATAGGTGTAGGCCAGGCCAGCCAAGGCAAACAGAGGATAACGGATCACAGGATAACGGCAGCACATTCTCTGCAGTGTTTATGAAGCAAAGCAAACGACGGCGCGTTGGACTCAACATCTTTCGCTTTAAACGACTAATCGTGGTTATTCAGGACCACGTGAACTGGAGCTGAACAAAAGAGGGGGCAGGTGGCCCCCATCCTCACCTTCTGGAAGGACACCCCACGTGGAATCCTTTATCCACAGCCACGTTTTCAACCTTTAGGAATCTTTTTTTTTCTTTTTTCTTTTTTATAATTTTAATATTTCTTTTTAGTGAACGATAAAGAGGGAGGCCAAGCCAACCACCGTGAGTCCTTAAATTGACGGGGCTGCTGGCTTTCATTGACCACCTGTGGACCCCAACTACTTCCCCTTGGACCCCACCTCCCTTCCCTCTGCTACAAACCTCCATTCGTAAACAAAATCAAATAAATTCTTGAGGCATGCTAAAAAGATGAGCCTCGAATTGGTCCCCTCATTATGATTACATTTTTTATATGGTTGCTAGAACTCTTTTTTTTTTTCCAATTAGATCTTAGAAATTTCAAAAAAAAATTGACGTGTTGCCGTTCTTTAATATTAAATATGACAAATCCCAGGTTATCTTTTGATTATTGAAAATACTAACCTAATATTTGAAAAACATCTTAATTTTATCACAAAAAGTTATAACAAGTTCATAAAAATCTCAATTAAATATTTTTATTAGAGTCAATAATAAACAAGATCTATACAAAATGAACATGCAAAACTAATCACTATATGTAAGCTAAACCTTGATAGATATAACTTAACTGGTCAAGTTTTGAATTTGCTCTTAAGATATCACCAGTTCGAGTGTCACAAGCCACAGAGTCGTTAGAGGCTTACCTAGTCTTTAATTTCAAGGCTTTGAATGATTAGTCGAGATATAAATAAACTGGTTAGAACACTCATGATTATATATAAAAAAACCTAATTACCGTATCATGGAAGGACTAGCTCGAGAATCATTTTGTAGCATGGCAGGCAAAAATTAAGTGAAAATATATGATGGAGGAACTTGATTAAGACGGCATGAAAAAAAGATTTAATTGAAGAACTAGTTTGCTAGAAAACTAAGCTGAGAATTACATGATAATAGGGGGGCTAGAACGATGTTTGGCCCAAAGAAGAAAAGGAAAGAAATGTGAGAGAAGAAGGAAATGAAGAAATTAAAGAAAATGAAACGAAAAACGCGTTTTCCTAAAGAACACATATACTGTTGAATCTTTACTCTTTCCTTTCCTCTTACTTGTTCTCTCTCAGTGAAAGACCCTAAAATTAGGGTTAGGGTTTTCGAAAACAGAGAAAAAAAGAAAAACCTCTCTATTCATTTACTTCAAAAACTGAAAGAGAGGGGCTTTCAGTGTTTTAGAGACCCTTTTGAGGGTTCTAAAATGGGTTCCTCTTATTTTCTTTCTTCAGTTATCAAGTGGCAATCTTTCACAAAACTGAAGCTTTTCTCTCTCTTCTGTGCCTTCTCTCTGTCACTAAACGGCGTCGCTTCTTTTGATTCTGACAAATCTGTGCTGTTACAGTTCAAGAACTCAGTCTCTGATCCTTCAGGGCTTATCTCCGGCTGGAATCTGATCAGCACCAACCACTGTCACTGGAACGGCGTGTCCTGTGATGCTAATTCGCGTGTCGTTTCGCTTAATATCACTGGAAATGGAAACTACAGAGGTAAGAAAAGTGGAGGTGGAGGTGCTATTTTGTGTTCTGGTGATTCTATTGAGCTTTCACTGTACGGGTTTGGGATTAGGAGAGATTGTAAAGGTAGTAAGGGAATTTTAATGGGAAAGTTGGTGCCTTTGATTGCTAGGTTAAGTGAACTTAGGGTTTTATCATTGCCCTTTAATGGGTTTCTCGGGTTGATACCGAGTGAAATATGGGGCATGGAGAAGTTAGAGGTTCTTGATCTGGAGGGTAATTTGGTATCTGGGTCGTTGCCGGTTTCATTTTCCGGGTTAAGGAACTTGAGGGTTTTGAATTTAGGGTTTAACAGGATAGAAGGAGAGATACCGGATTCACTTTCTCGCTGTGATGGTTTGGAGATCTTGAATATAGCTGGTAATCGTATTAACGGGACAATTCCAGGGTTTGCTGGTCGGTTTAAGGGTGTGTATTTGTCGTTGAATCAGCTTGGTGGCTCACTGCCTGAGGATTTCGGATATAATTGTGAGAAACTTGAGCATTTAGATTTATCTGGGAATTTCTTGGTTGGAGGGATTCCTAGTAATTTAGGGAATTGTGGGAATTTGAGGACATTGTTGTTGTATTCAAATATGTTTGAAGAAATTATTCCACGTGAACTGGGTAAGCTTGGGAAGCTAGAAGTGTTGGATGTGTCAAGGAATAGTCTTAGCGGGTCGGTACCCCCTGAGCTTGGAAATTGCTCTGCTTTGTCTGTGCTTGTGCTTTCGAATATGTTTGATCCGTATCAGGATGTTAATGGTACGAGAGGGAACGGTTTGTTGGATCATTTGAGCTCTATGGATGAAGATTTCAATTTTTTTCAAGGGGGTATTCCTGCAGATGTCATGACTCTTCCGAAACTGAGGATGCTGTGGGCACCAAGCGCAACCCTTGGCGGCATGTTGCTGAGCAACTGGGATTCCTGTGATAGCTTGGAAATGATCAATTTGTCTCACAACTTCTTCAAAGGAGAAATCCCTCATGGGTTCAGTCGCTGCAATAAGCTGCGGTATCTGGATTTGAGCTCCAATGGGCTCTATGGTGAACTTCTTGAGGAGTTTCGAGTTCCTTGTATGACTGTTTTTGATGTTAGTGGAAATGCATTGTCAGGTTCCATCCCCAGTTTCTATAGCAGCAGTTGCCCTCCTGTTCCTTCCACAATTGAGTATCCCTTAAATATTTATGACCCGTCATCTGCCTATATATCATTTTTTGCATATAAAGCTAAGGCAGGAAGTCCTACTATGTCACTTGGAAGAAATGGTGAAATCTCAGTTTTTCATAACTTTGGGGACAACAACTTTACTGGTACTCTCCAGTCCCTTCCTATTTCCCCGGTAAGATTAGGAAAGCAAACTGCTTACACATTTTTGGCTGGAGACAACAAGCTCAGCGGGCCATTTCCAGGGATCTTGTTTGAGAATTGTGATGGATTGAACATGATGATTGTCAATGTTAGCAATAATAGAATGTCTGGTCAGATTCCGGCAAATATGGGTCCAATGTGCAGATCACTCAAGCTTCTGGATGCATCTAAGAATCAGATTGCTGGGACCATTCCACCAAGTGTTGGCGAATTAGTTTCTCTTGTTTATCTTGACATGAGTTGGAACCTTTTGCAAGGCCAGATACCATCAAGTTTGAGCCAAATAAGTGGTTTGAAGTATCTGTCTTTGACTGGTAATAGAATAGTTGGTTCTATTCCTTCTAGCATAGGGAAGCTGCAAACTTTAGAGGTTCTGGATCTCTCTTCAAACTTGCTTTCTGGGGAGATACCAAATGATCTTGTGAGGTTGAGAAATCTGACTGCTCTTCTGCTCAATAACAATAAACTCTCCGGGCAGATTCCTTCTGGTTTGGCAAATGTGACTTTGCTCTCAATCTTTAATGTCTCCTTCAATAACTTGTCTGGGCCTCTGCCATCAAGTAACAATTTGATGAATTGTAGCAGTGTTCTTGGAAACCCGTATCTACACCCTTGCCATGTTTTCTCCCTAGCGTCACCATCTCCAGATTCTCCAGGAAGGGCTTCCGAGGCACAAAGCTATACTTCTCCATCAGGTCAAAGTCAGAAGAACCGGAGTGGTGGCTTCACATCAATTGAGATAGCATCAATAGCCTCTGCATCAGCCATTTTTTCTGTTCTACTAGCTCTTATTTTCCTATTCATCTACACCAGAAAGTGGAGTCCAAAGTCTAAAATAATGGGATCTGCTAGAAAGGAAGTAACAATCTTCACAGATATTGGGGTTCCCCTGACATTTGAGAATGTGGTGCGGGCCACTGGGAGCTTCAATGCAAGTAATTGCATCGGCAATGGGGGTTTTGGGTCTACTTACAAGGCAGAGATCTCTCCCGGAGTTCTGGTGGCAATTAAAAAGCTTGCAGTTGGACGATTCCAGGGAATTCAACAGTTCCATGCAGAGATCAAAACCCTTGGAAGACTCCACCATCCAAATCTTGTCACTTTGATTGGTTATCATGCCAGTGAAACGGAAATGTTCCTCGTATATAATTATTTGCCAGGTGGTAATTTGGAAAAGTTTATCCAGGAAAGGTCCACAAGGGCTGTGGATTGGAGGATACTTCACAAAATTGCTCTGGACATAGCTCGTGCACTTGCCTACCTTCATGATCAGTGTGTACCACGTGTACTCCATCGAGATGTCAAGCCCAGTAATATTCTGCTAGATGATGATTTCAACGCCTATCTATCCGACTTTGGTTTGGCCAGGCTGTTGGGAACTTCTGAAACGCATGCTACAACAGGTGTGGCTGGGACTTTCGGGTATGTTGCCCCGGAGTATGCAATGACTTGCCGTGTTTCAGATAAGGCCGATGTTTATAGTTATGGGGTTGTGCTTCTTGAATTACTTTCAGACAAGAAAGCTTTGGATCCATCATTTTCATCGTACGGGAATGGTTTCAACATTGTTGCTTGGGCATGTATGCTCCTACGGCAGGGCAGAGCTAAGGAGTTCTTTACAGCAGGGCTATGGGATGCAGGTCCACATGATGATTTGGTAGAAGTCTTACACATGGCAGTTGTGTGTACGGTTGACTCCCTCTCTACCAGGCCAACAATGAAGCAGGTTGTCCGTCGGTTGAAACAACTGCAACCGCCTTCATGCTAGTTGCTTGATGATGTTTGTTTGATTAACATAGGTATTTGTAGTGGGTAAAGGCCCATTGTATTTATGCTTTCTTGGTCCTCATTATGGGCTGCCCGTAGGTAGAGCTAAACTGTAGTTATTCCCACTTGTAAAGTGTAATATAGTTTTGCCCCCATTTTTCGAAGTTGTTTCCCCACTTGGGGGCTCACTGGTGAATCTGCAAAAGAATGCAGATGTTCATTCGCCACGGTCTATACATGTTTCTCAGTTTCCATTTGTTCAATAAAGCCATAGAATCGAGATATTTGCTGGGAAAATGTTTGTGCTCACTTAAACAATGCCAAGGTATTGCCCTCGAAACGAATCGTGTAGTTTGAGCAAAAGGTGATTCACGCCTTGCATTCTTGATCAAATCACAACCTTCGCCTGTAGTGACAACGTTAGCTCTGCATGTGGCTATTGTGGGGTTGTTTCCCTGTGCAGGTCATGCTTTTGATGGTTCTTTTTTCCTGTTCATTTCACTTGGTTCACGAGCAACAGCAACGATCATGAGAACCAATTTTACTTCCTTCAGCTGCAAGCAATTAGGTATACAAGAAAGACAAGATGGTATTATTTACACTCAACAACTGCCTATTCGTGGTTTACCTACTTTGTATACGGTTGTTTGTGTATCGATGGAACTTCCTTTATGTTGTGCTGTTATGTTGCTAAGATCTCCACTCCACAGGTGGTTAGTCGTTCTGTCTCACCCCTCTCCTTCATCAACATGCTTTTTCCGCAAACTCAAACCGAAGTCGTTAAGGAATACTTACCGTTTGACTACTTGCTGGTTTCTGAAGTCTTGCATCTCAGCTACAAATTCTCTCGTTTATAGTTTGGTCAAGTACGTCCAATTCCTTAACCTAGAAGGATTAGGTTTAGGCGCTTCAGAGTTGCGGTAGGTAAAGAGTGGAACATTGTTTTCGCTTCTACACACCAATTTTTGAAGCAGTCCCGCAATAGACCCATGGTATTTTTGTTAGCGCTCAATTGGGTATAAACTTTTGATCAAGAATTCATCTGCTGTCAAAAAGGAAAGAAAATAACCAGGCCATAGACACAATTCACCAGATTGGCCTGCTTTACATTAGAAAAAATAATCTTGCATCACGCTACACGGCTGAAAATGGAGAGAGGAAAAATAATTTAGGTTTGCAGCAACAGGCATGGTAATCGGCACAAGCCAGTAACCGGGGAAAAATTGAGATTCAAAAGAAAACTTCATTAGCCTTGACCTCCATGGTTCCTTATCCTCGCTGTCTTTTTAGCACGAGAATTACCATTAAAAAAAGGGAGAGGGGTGAACCACTATATGCTTAAGGGGTTGTTCTACATCATCACCACCACCTGCATGCTTGACAAACTCAGCTGGTGAGAGAAAGCTTCCATGGCAAACGCATACTATCGTCACCTCCTCACCTTTCCTGTACTGGTAGAGAAAACCTTCTATGCGTTTCCCGTTGGGACCATCTCCTTTTGCGGACACATATGGCATATCCTCCAACACATCCCTCACCACCTCCTTAGTTCCATTCTCAGTGACTGTAAGTTTGTTAGATCCATTCTTTTCCATTGCAACTCCGGCAGGGAAACTTGATTTTTCACCTAGTACTAATCCAGGAGCAATGATTGATCTCTGCTCATAATCTGACAAAGACTGAACACTGACAGGGCTTCTTGACTCGGTGTATTTGTTCATTCCTATATTGCAACAAACAGAATAGAGGAATAAGAGGTTGGATTAAAGAAACTGAGTTCTTATTCAAATATAATCGGAAATTATGGAAGTTAAGGTGATATTTATATAATCCAAGAAGATGCTCGCCATGCTGACATGGAGGGAGATAAACTGGAGCTCAAACTATTGTTGCGAGAAAGGTAATTATCTCAAAGGTAGATACATTCAAGACAACAAAAAAAAAAGCCATTATTTTCAGGTGTATCACACAAGACTGGCACCCACAGAATATGAGCTTCACTAGCATGAGCATGTTCATATCGACATTACCTGAAATTCAACGGAAACACTTAATTTGAAAGCCAGAGAAGACTAAATAAATTCACCTGCATGCATAGCTTCAAAGATAGTTTTGCTTTAGCCAGGGGTGTCACTATGCCAAGAGAAGCTATGCAAGCTTGCCATTAAAAGAGTTTCTTGCCCAAGTACTTCGGGCATGAAGATCCCACCCCGAAAAGTTTTAAAAATATTATCATCAACAAGAGAGGTTAAATAACTAAAAGAACCAAAAGCATGTGTTTTAGAGATTCAACTATCTGTTTTTTTCCCTAGAAATCTAATTAATTTAAGATTGCCAGAGTCAACTTTCTGACATCTGGAGTAAGGTAGCCAGGAAGCTTATGCCTTTGAAGTCTTCCATAAATTTGCATCGATGCTATCTATGTATTGAAGGAAGCCTAAAGTGAAGCTAGCAAGTATAAATAACAGACAAAATGTGATAACATGCATTTCAGGTTCACTCTGTTGTGCACTAATTATATCATAAAAAAAGGGCCAAGTGAAGTTAGTAAACGGAGCACTCATAGCTTTCGTTATGCTGTTTTGCACTGGCTAGAATTTGAAGATGACAAAAACAGAGAAACATCTGGTGCATGGTTAAATAGGATTGAGAAAAATGCGACATGAAATCACCAATCATTAAATATTTACTTCAACATTTAGATGGCCTATCCTAACGTCAACTAAGTTCTTAAAATAGCAAAGGGATAAGAGGCACACAAAAGCTCGATTGGAAATAGGTTTTTAAAGGCCTTTATGAGTTCTAACACTTTAGAACACATTTCTCACCGCAAAACAACTCCATATCAAACAGTAAAAACATTCACAGAGTAGTAAACTTGGATCGAGCTGAATGATATACAAAGAATCATATTAGTGGGGACACCGGACCCGTGACAGAATATACTTGTGTATAGACAGAGACGATGAAGGATAGTCCAAAACCATCACTCTTTGGTTGGGAGGAGATTAGCAACGTACAAACCCAAATTACTAAACTTTATTTAGCTTTACTATTGGACTTTAATTTATGTTCTTTTATTATAATTTTATTATTTAGTGGGTTTTAAGCCGAAATCTAATTCTCATCAGGGTTTAACTATTTATTTGTAATTTTTGACATTTTATTGATAAAAAGTTTGGTTTATCAGCTATGATAATTTAGGTTTTAAGCCCAGATTTAATTATTTTGACATAAATTGATTTTCCTCCCCTAATATTTCCTCTTATTCAGCTCCTTTCGTTCTCTTCTTCAGCTCCTTTTCTTCTAATTCATAATTTAATCTTTCTTTAAATCTTTGTCACGCATCAGAAGGCCAGCTTGTTGCTAGCTGGAAAAGCTAATGAAAATAACCACCGTAAACATAATTATTATAATATCTCCAACAATGTAGACAAAATAATAGCTAAAAAGATGCCAAAAAGGCTCCAACTGGTCTACTTTCATAGATTAATTGGGGGGAAATTCTGAACAAGCCGGTATCAAGCTCAAACAACATCCATACTTACGGCATCTTAATGACAATAATAGCAATGAAATTTCAAATAAGCATCAAAGTAATCACACATGCAGCAAATGTTTAGGAAAGGAAAATAAAAGAGAGACATTTTTGTTACCTTGAAGTGGCTGGCTCTCAAATTCTGTTGTCCCAGATGATCCAGTCCCTTGTGATTCGTGTGTTAATGGTGGTGCTGCTTCTGCTTGTGCTGACAGCCCTTCTACACCAACACCAAAGAAACCATTGAAACTCTTAAGAAACTCTTTTTGATGGTGATCACCATTTGTGCCATTTTCTCTCTTATCTTCCTCACCCATAGTTTTATCCGTCACTGTTTTCAGAATCTTTTGCTTCTCTGTTCTCTTCCTTTTAGCCTCCATTCTCCTAAGTGTCTGCATCTCTTTCCTCTTCCTCCACTCCTCTTTTGTCTCTGTTGGCAAAGAACAAGTCCTTGGAAGATAATTACTTTCCAAATTAGATACCACAAAAGCACTTCCATTTTCTCCTGTTGGGTTAATAAAATCTGATGCTATAGAAGATGATCTAGTAATCTTCTTGGCTTTTGGGTCCACACCAAATCTACCATTCAATGAAAGTCCAAGACTTAGCTCAACATCGTCGTCTTCTCCTTCTTCTCCATTGAGTCTGTGATTATAATGATTCCCAGATATAAATCTTTGCAACAACTCCTTAGGAAGATTGTTGCTCATAGAAATATTATGCTGATGTTGGCCGGTTTCAATGTTCTGAAGTTTCTCTGTTTGTGCCATTAATTTGATGATCAACAAACAAAAAAAAAAGTAATGAAGTCAAAAAGATTTTGAAAGAAAACTACAAATACCCAAATTTTGAAATTTGATTAGGAACTGAAATCCCATCACTAAGACAACTTTGAAGAACCAACAACCTCAAATCCCAGCATGAACAAACCAAACATTTTGAGCTAAAACTTGTCATTTTCTCCATTGCAAAACACAAAACTACTCTCATTACAAACACCAAAAAACGTTCTCTACTTCACAACCCAAGATTTGTAAAGAAACCAAAGAGAAATCATTGGAACAAACAAATTTAAAAGCTAGGAAAAAGAAAATTTGAGCAAAGGGTAAATCAAGAAACAAACAAGAACGAAAGAGAAAAGGAAAATATGCAGTAACGTTCCTGCCTCTTTGACGATGTTATCAGGCTGGACCGAATGACGATAATACCCTTGAGATGGTAATACTTCTACACGTGGAATGCATGAAGGAGGGTACACAGCCAGAAGCCGCCACGTGGGTGGAGAGAAGAAGCAGCAGGTTCCGAGGAGACGCCAAAGTAGCGTCACCAGCTCTTTTGTTGTATTTGTCTCTTTTTGCGATATTTCTTTTTTTTTAACTGTAAAAAGAAAGATGATAATACAACACACGTGTCGGAATCTAGAACGTGGAACTTCTTTTCTCCACCACGTGTCCTTCTAAAATCTCGGCCTCGTAATGCCGCAACTTTTTTCTCGGGGAAGACTTGGGAGTCAAATTATGGTCTCCCTCTTTTTCTTTTTTTATTCTTAACTGCTGGATAGGATTTTATATATATATATATATTATAATTTTATTTTGTTTATCTTGTGAGTGCTGTGAATTGGATGCTTTAGCTGGTATTATAATAAAGCGTGTTGATTACTGATATTATATTACAATAAATTATTCAAAAATTGTATCATTATTTTTCAATATAAAAGCATATAATATTTATTTTGAAATAAGAATCTATTACAACTACTAAATAGGTTGTCTTTTCAATATCTAGTTTTTTTTTTTGTTTGTACTATGATAAGTAAGAATAATTATGTGTTTTTTAATAAAACAAAGTCCCTTGTTATCTCTCTTTTATTCCCTCTCTTTCTGTTTAATTTGGACTTTTTTAGGGTTTTGTTGGGTGCTTCCACATGGTGCTGTCACTAGTGACAAGGCTTCTTCCTCTTTATTTTGGTTCTTTATTTTAAAATAATACCATACTTAGTATTAAATCCAATCCAGTCTTGCATTTTTCCATTTTATCTAGTATTTTCTTTATTTTAAGGTTTGATCATTTTTTTGTTGTCATCTTGCCCTTTATAGGTATTTGAACAATATATTTTTATGTAGATTAATGCTAATATTTTAATTTTTGAATCCTTCGATAAAAAACGTGTATCAAGTGAAAGCTCAAGGTTTAAAGCTATTGATGGATTGATAAAAAAAAAAAAAAAGTAAAATATTGGTAAGGATTTAATGTGCTTTAATAGTATTTCTCAAATATATCTTTCAATTTTGTTTTCTTAAAAGGAATAAAAAAACGAAATGTCGTTACACTTTACCTATGTGATAAAACATCTTGTGGTATAAGAAAGAAAATGATGACGTCCAATGTTAAAATGTTGAAGGGAGCTTGTATAATTTTTAAGGTTGTGTTGTTACATATTGCTCATAGACGGTTAGAGGTTAACATTTTATTATTACAATCTATTTAGCAATTCCAACTTTCTCGGGTTAAGTTGTTTTCTGTTCTACCATTTTGTTGCTACGTCCAATTCTTACAGACTAGTATTTTTCTGTTATTTTTTGTTTATCTTAGTCTGTTACCACGTTTAAAGCATGTATAGTGTGGGTTGTTATTTTGAATGATGCATCTCTATGTAAAAGGCTATATAAGCCTACTGTTTGTGATGAATAAAGGTGAGAGACTTCTCATTTAAGACTATGTGTTGTAGTTTCTTCTGAGTGTTTTCCAATAATTGATATCAAAGCCTCATCACATGAGGCCTGAGTATGAGTGTGTGTGTGGAAAGAAACTGTAGTTTTTCTTTCTGAATTAGAGAATCAACAGAATGGCAGAAAGCAATAACAATGGTTTTGTGCAATCGGCCATTCCTAAATTTGATGGACATAATGATCATTGGGTGATACTGATGGAGAACTTTGTCCGCTCCAAAGAATATTAAAATCTCATAGAGAATGGGATTTCTGTGGTGGTGACATAAAGGGCTGAGCCAAGATCTGTCTCTATGGTAGTGGCAACAGAAGGATAACACAAATTAATTGAGGACCAAGCAGAAGCACAATGCAAATTGATTGAGGGGCAGAAGCTGAAGGACTTAAATGTAAAGAATTATCTTTTCCAAGCTATAGATTGAAATATCATGAAGACCATACTCAACAAAGATACATCAAAGAGTATTTGGAACTCCATGAAACAGAAATACCAAGGCTCTACCAAGGTGAAAATGGCACAATTACAAGAACTTCATAGGGACTTTGAGACTATTCACATGAAAGAGGGCGAAATTATTGATAATTTCTTTGTTTGTACTCTCATTATAGCAAACAAAATGAAGACTCGTGGTGAGATAATAAGCCAAACCATCATCAATGAAAAAGTTTTGAGGTTCATGACTTCAAAATTTGATTATGTGGTTTACTCTATTAAAGAATCCAATGATTTAAACACACTGACCATTGATGAGCTGCAGAACAGTTTACTGTTTCATGAAAAAAGAATGAATGGCCATCGAGGAGAAGAGCAGGCTCTCAAGATCACTTACGAAGATAACACTAGTAGAGGAAGAGGTCGAGGGGTGTTCAGAGGAAGAGGAATAAGTCATGACAGACAACATTTCAACAAGGCTACTATTGAATGTTTTAAGTGTCACAGATTAGGACATTTTCAATATGAGTGTCCTAATTGGGAAAAAAAGAGTCAACTATGCAGAACTAGATGAAGGAGAAGAACTACTATTAATGTCCTATGAAGAGCTTAACCATGAGGAGAGAAAAAAGATATGGTTCCTCGATTCAGGATGTAGTAATTATATGAATGGGAATAAAGAACGGTTCTTGAATTTGGATGTTCAATTCAGGCAAACTATAAAGCTAGGCAACAACTCAAGGATGGTAGTTATGGGGAAAGGAAATCGAATGCAAGTGAATGGAATTACTCAATTAATTTCTGAGGTCTACTACATTCCTGAGTTGAAAAATAACATGTTAAGTATAAGATAACTTCAAGATAAGGGTGTGACAATTCTAATTCAACATGAGGAGTGTAAAATTTTTCATCCGACTAAGGGCCTAATTATTCAGTCCGAGATGAGTGCGAACAAGATGTTTGTGGTGCTCGCAACAATGATGCCTAAAACTACTACTTGTCTTCAAGCTATGACAGATGATGAGAGTTATTTGTTGTACTATAGATTCAGACATTTGAGCTTCAAAGGGTTGAGAACCCTTTAATACAAAAATATGGTCAGCGGTTTGCTTTCTGATCTACCTTCACTTATAGCTCCTGCAAAGTTGTGTACAACATGTTTAGTTGGAAAACAGCACAGGAAATCCATTCCAAAAAGGGTTTATGAACGGCATCATAGAAACTAGAGTTGGTACACCGATATATGTTGCTCTATAAAGTCGGCATCAAACAACAAGATGTATTTTTTAGTTTTATTAATGATTTTAGTCGAAAGACGTGGATTTACTTCTTACATGAAAAATCAGAGGCCTTTACCATGTTCAGAACATATAAGGCTTGCATTGAAAAGGAAACAAGTGCTTACTTTAAATGTTTAAGGACTGACTGAGGTGGTGAGTTCACCTCAAATGAGTTTAGGGAGTTTTGTAAGGTAAATGGCATAACCAGACAATTAACCACGACCTATACTCCTCAATAAAATAGAGTTGCTGAGTGGAAGAATAGGACTGTGATGAATTTAGTGCGATGCATGCTCATGGATAAACAGGTTCCAAAGGCTTTCTGGCTAGAAGCTGGGAGATGGTGTGTGCATGTCCTCAACAGGAGCCCTACTCTAGCCATCCAAAATACAACTCCAGAGAAAGTATGGAGTGGTATGAAGCATACAGTAGAGTATTTCAGAGTTTTTGGGTGCCTGGCTCATGTACATGTACCAGACCAGAAAAGAATCAAGTTGGATGATAAAAGCATACAATGTGTTTTATTGGGAGTGAGTGATGAGTCGAAAGCCTATAGATTGTTTGATCTAGTCTCTAAAAAGATAATTGTTAGTAGAGATGTTATTTTTTAAGAGAAATGGCTGGAATTAGGACATGAGCAGGGGAGAAATAATTTCAGATGTGTTAGGATGGAGTGATACTGAAGAAGAAATTGATGAAGCTAAGAATGAAGGAGAACTTGGAACAAAAGTTAACGAGAATGAAGAAGTTAACTCAAATGGCATACATGAAGTTGGTTCAAGTAGTACTCGCACACATTCCAGTGTGTCACATGATGAGAATTCCTCAGGCCTAGGAAGGGCAAGACGAGTTCCACTTTGGATGCAAGATTATGAAACATGAGAGAGTTTGTCAAAAGAGAAAGACTTGAATGCTATGATTAATCTCACAAAAGCTGATCCCCTTACTTTCGAGGAAGCTGTGAAGAGCAAAAAATAGAAAGATGCCATGAATGTAGAGATTGAGACTTTTAAACGCAATAAAACATGGGTTCTGACTATCCTACCTAAATGAGTGAAAAGCATTGGAGTTAAATGAATCTTTAAAACAAAACTCAATAAAAGTAGTAAGATAGACAGATACAAGGCTAGACTTGTGGCAAAGGGATATGCATAACAGTATGAGATTGATTACATAGAAGTGTATGCTCTAGTGGCAAGATTAGATACCATATGTCTGATAATTGCCCTAGTAGCTCAAGAAGGATGGGGTATTTTTCAACTTGATGTGATAAGTGCATTTCTGCATGGGGAACTTAGTGATGAAGTTTTTGTCCAATAGCCTTAGGGATATGAGAAGAAGGGCGAGGAACACAAGGTTTATAAGCTGAATAAGGCATTGTATATCTTCAAACAAGCTCTACGAGCTTGGTACAGTAAAATTAAAGCTTATTTTGCTAAAGAAAGCTTTGAAAAATGTCACTATGAACACACCTTATTCATAAAATTAAATAAAGAAGGTAAGCTTTTAATTGTCAGTCTTTATGTTGATGATTTAATTATTACTAGGAATTATAATAACATGTGTGAAGAGTTTAAAAAGTTAATGATGTTGGAATTTGACATGTCTGACTTGGGAAAAATGAGATACTTTTTAGGGATTGAAGTGCTACAAAATTCTGAGGGGATTTATGTATGTCAAATAAAGTATGCTCATGAAGTCTTACAAAGATTTGGCATGGACAGAAGCAACTTGGTGAAGAACCCTATAGTTTTAGGTTGCAAATTGTCGAAGGACGAGAAGGGAACCAAGGTTGATGCAAACATGTTTATGCAGGTGGTTGGCAGTATTATGTATTTGACTACAACCAGACCTGATTTAATGTATAGTGTAAGTCTTATCAGCATGTTCATGTTGTGTCCTAAAGAGCAACACTAGTTATCAACGAAAAGATTACTTAGATATCTGAAGGGAATAATGAATATGAGGATTTTCTATAAGAAAGGAGGCTGTAAGCAACTCATAGCTATTCAGATAGCGATTTTGCTAAAGATGAAGATGATCGCAGGAGTACTACAAGATGTGTATTCATGCTTAGTTCTGGAGCAGTATCATGGTCTTCTAAAAAGCAGCTTGTGGTTAGCTTATCCACCACCGAAGCTGAGTACATCATTGTTGCCTCATGTGCTTGTCAGTGCAATTTTGTGTGATAACAATTCAAGCAAAAAACTCTCCAAGAATCTTGTTCTTCACGACAAAAGCAAGCACATTGATATCAGGTTTAATTTTCTTCGTGAATTGGTAAAAGATAGTGTGGTTAACTTAAGTCACTGTAATACTCAAGATCAGGTAGCCAACATTATGACAAAGCCAAGGTTAGAGGTGTTTTTAAAGCTTCGTAGTTTGCTTGGTATATATGAAGTTCCTAATATAAACTGAATGCACTCTGCATACAGTTTAAAGGAGAGAATGATAGACTATTAGAGGTTAACAATTTATTGTTACAACCTGTTTAACAATTCCTACTTTCTTGGGTTAAGGTATTTTCTGTTCTACCATTCTATTGCTACGTTTTATTCTTACAGACTAGTAATTTTATGTTTCTCTTAGTCTATTACCACATTTAGAGCATGTATAGCGTGGGTTGTTATTTTAAATGTTGCTTCTCTCTGTAAAATGCTATATAAACTTGCTATTTGTGATGAATAAAGGTGAGAGACTTCTCATTCAAAATCATGTTGTAGTTTCTTGTGAATGTTTTCCAACAATTGCATTGTTTTCAACAACATAACCTATAGACTTAAAAAAAAATACAACCTCAAAAATAAAAAAACAAAAAACTATGAAGGTGTATTAGGAACAGGGTAACCTTCGTAGGGCATTCAAATGTCTAAATTTTGGACATTCATCTCGTCAAGGTTGAATTATTCTCAACAACAACTTTCACAATTAAAAATAAATAAACAATGTTGAAAATAAGCCTAGTAACTAAGATGATTTGGACTGAAAGTAAAAATACTAAAAAGTTGAACCAATTATATTTTAATTTTTTTAAAAAAATACTTTTAAAATATAAAAATACATAAGTCAATTAATTATGATATATATATTAAGGTTAATAGGTGGTTTAGAAAGATTTTTATAGTGTTTATTAAATGTTTTTTATATATATAAAAATAGGTTGATAAATAATTTTTTAACCCAAAAAAACCAAATTGCAACTTTTCAACTTTATTTCCTTTTCTTTTTAAATACTTAATTTTTTTTAGTTTGACCCATAGCATAGTACAACTAGTTAAATCACTAAAAAGGGTTAAGGTTGCTATTAAAGGATAACTTTGAGTAAGATTTTTTACAAAATAGATCCTTCTTTTATTAAATCAACCAAATGAAGTCCATTTATTTATCAAATTCATGTTTAATAGAAGGATGTTATTTATCTTCTCATAACTATAGTTATTAAATTTGATATAGGATAAATTTGGAGCTAGTTTGAGTTTCAAGTCATGTAAGTTACCTTAGTTTAATTAATCAATTTTTTTAAAAAAAAATCAATAAATTTTAATCCAAGTGACCGAATCAGAGGACCGACCAGGTAAAAACTAGGAGTTAATTTTTATTTACCATAGCTTATCCCGGACAATAACTCGAAAAATAAAAATAATTTAAAGTAAAGGAAGATCCAAGCAAAAGGAATCTTCATAGAACACGCAAAAAATTCAGGCTGTGGAACCCAAGAGAACCAAGTTGCAAGCTTTTGCTTTTCAGAGAGCTTGGGTTTTAGTGACGTGGGTTAAT
>Ga0307507_10005875_pt1 | contig 19552 bp, 5 predicted proteins | sample 7_EM_MG_FD_207223 | JGI IMG/M metagenome (GOLD analysis project Ga0307507, IMG submission 207223) | Populus trichocarpa ectomycorrhiza microbial communities from riparian zone in the Pacific Northwest, United States - 7_EM | ecosystem: Host-associated > Plants > Roots > Unclassified | place...
TTTTCCGTCCCCTACACAGCAGGGTTTTCTTCCTGTCAATTTACAAGTTTTCCCCCCTGCGACGGCAAGTGTCTGCGTGGGCCTAGATAGGATCCGTATCAGACGTTAATCAAAGATCATACTACTAATACTGTAGTATTATTTAGGTATAATTTAACCTATATACGTCTTTAATTAACGTCTTAATTGCCTTCCCTGGCCGCGTAATTAGTTTTTGTAAGGAAGTAATGGCCAAATGGCGTATATACATGTTTCCTTCCTTCTAAATTACGCTATTGTAACGGAGTTATATTAGTAAGATTGCGGCTATTTACTGGAAGGGTATTAGAAGGTAAAGTATAGAGATATCTTGCTTATTAAGCTACTCCTTTTCCTTAACACCTTACTTCCTATTATTAACCTTTGTCCAATTTTAGACGTATCTTTAATATATTATTAAGATTTTCTTTTTTTTCCATTATTAATTTAATATACCTCTTTGTTCTCCTGCTAACTGCTCTTCTAAGCCAATTCCTTAGCGTATTCTAGCCCTGCCGCTATATATAGAACCCCAACCTCCGCTAACCCATAACTGGTATTGGTCCTGCCTAAATAACTTTATATGCATATTCTTAAAAAACCAGAAGTCTGATAAGAAGATTTTGGATGCTTATAACAAGACCCACTATGTAAGGTCCAACACCTTTAGTCCTTGTAATTAATATATGCGTACTAAGAGCAGTAGTTGCGTTAAGGTAAGCTTTCCTATTCTTAATAGGTTTCCATTGCTGACTTTAAGCTTTAATATAGCCTAGGCCTAAGTAGCGATAATCCTTTAATGTCCTTAACTACTACATTGCCTGGGCTCTCTCTTATTCTAGCGCTAATGCTAAATATCTAAGTTAAATTTAAGACTATGCCACAGCTATCTACACTGCCTATAATTTTTAGTAAGCTAGCTAGAAACACCTAATAAGGGAGCAAGGTTGGTATACTGAGGATAGGGTAAAGGATAGGGGTAATAAGAAGAAGGTTGCCGTCTACTATAAAAAGGAGTTCGCGTATACGCATTAAGTTTTAAAAGAGCATAATATAATACGGTATTAGGTAGGTTACCCTTTGGGTACCTAGCGGATAGGTAACTAACGATTGCCATAGCAAGGTCTTGGTGGTTCTAGTCTATGCCAGCCAGCTAATATTTCTATTTATTCTGGGCTTGAGCGTGTCTTTATTAACTACAAGCTTACGCCTTAAGAACTTTGTTGGTATTGGTTTGGACCTAATATTGGTATTAAGCGTTTAAGAATCTCTACTCTATCTACACCTCATTATCCTACCCCTATTTTTATGCTTACTTATACACCTATAAAGGGATCTTATTCCTGTTAGCCATCCCTTAAAGGGCTAATAGATACTAATCCTGCTCCTAAGGATGAGGCATAGTGGCTTTTAATTTGGGCATTTGGGATTGTTCTTATATATAGTAGCAATTGAGGATCTTAATTAGTGCTTGGGAAGGCCTTATAAGGCATTTAGGAAGGCATAGGAATACTATTCCTAATATAGACTAATAAATAGGAATGCGATTCTAGCAAAATACCCTATTAATTCTATGCTATGTACATAAAAAGGCTGAGGACCTGTCCTGCTTTAGGCCGTAGCCCTAATTAATCCTTATAGTTTCCAGAGCCTATCTATTCTATATCTAATTTAACCTATTTTTTGCTCTTTGCGTAAGTCTTCTTTATAGGCTATAATAACACCGTAGTATTAGAGCGCTTTCTACGCCTTATAGATTACGGACCTTAGTCCCAATATTCTTTTAAAATATCTTTATAATAATTAAGGTAATCCTCTGGTTTCTATATAGAGTTCTTAGTGGGCTATTCTAGCTATTTAACTTTATATTGAAGCTTGTTCTTAACAGACTTATGGCGTAGTATAGCTTTAACCTTATACTACTCGCCCACCACTTTAGGGTGTTCAATTGGGCCTAGACGGAAGTTCTTTTCTAGTGGTGGTCTATGCTATAGCTCTAGTAGGTTTATGTAAAACACTAAATGCACACGGGCCATATATAGGGGTAGCTAGAGATAGTAGGCTAGTTTGCCAATTTGTTTCTTAACTTGGAAGGGACCTAGGTATCTTGTATTAAGCTTCTTTGATAGTTAATAGGTCTTAATATTTGTTAAACATAATAGAACCTTATTACCTACTCCAAAATGCTTATCCTAGTATTTACAGTTATACCAGAGTCTTTGCTGCTCTTGGGCATCTTATAGGCTCTGCTTTGCATGCCTCTATTACTCCTCCTATTCCTAGAGGTATCCTTATACTCTTTAGTAGATGTCCTTAGACTTTTTGGTAGGATCCCATAATTAATCATGCGGCCTTAGCTAGTAATCGCTAGGTACACCATTAAACCCAGATAGTTAGACGCTGTAGGTAATCTAAATTAGTGTATACTTATGTAATGCGTGTTACTTTAAATTATAAGCGTACTCTACATACAGAAGTAGCTTATGCCAATTATCTTACTGGTAGTTTAAATACATTTGCAGATAAGACTCCAGTTCCTAATTCTAGCGTTCTATTTACCCGTCCGTTTATAGATAAAAAGCTATACTATAATAGTAGTTTATTTTTAAATAAAAGCATAGATCTAACCAGTACTGGCTTGTAAAGACGCTGCCCCTATTAGTAATAATAGAGTACGGCTGATCTACTTTAAGAAAGTATTTCTCCTTAATTAGGCTGGCTAGCGCTTATATATTAATCGTCTTATTAATAAGAAGGTATTAGACGTACTTTAAAAACCTATTAATAAGTACCAGGACTAAATTATATATTCGTCCTTGCTTATCCTTTAATAGCGGAAGATCTGTAATAAAATCCATAGCGTAATATTACTATGGTTTGCTAGCGGGAGGAACTGATTTAAGTAGACCCCATAGCTTATACCTTTGGATTTTATATACTTAACACTTCTTACAGTGGCTGATATACTTCTTTGCTTCCTGCTTGGGTTTTAGCCAATAGTATTTACATTAAAGTAATTCCACTGTCTTGGCTTAACTATAGTGGCCGCCTAAAGGATTATTGTGATTCTTTATAAGAATTTTCTGACATAGATTTACTTCTTATAGCACCTAAACCTTGCTATTTCTATGCAGTAGGCCCATTGGGTCTAGTTCCCAATTTTAGCGCCTTACAGCTTCCTTTCCATTATATTTCCAGTCTGCTTCCGTATTAAAGATGGCATAAAAAGCGTCCCTCTATTGTACCTTATAGATAAGATCTATTAACCTTTTAGATAGTTCCTACGTAAAAGCTGTTTTGCTTTATACTGCTCTAAGTATAAGACTAGATAGTACCATAGATCTTATAACTTCTTAGTATATATGTGTTAGGAAGGCCGCTATAAGATTAAAGTCCTTTAGTTTTTGTAGAGCTCTAGGTTCTAATTACTTTATAACTTTGCTTTTAGTTTAAGGGGATAGCTTAGCAATTAGAGGTGATATATTACTAGGTTCTAAGAGTGTATTGGGGACGTCCTGTCTAGGCATATTCAGACCCTTATTGGCAACGGACTGGGTACTAGCTGGAACGTTAGTGGAAACCAATGGGGCTTATACTGCCTAAGACTTAGTGCATAGAGCTATAAGTGCTTAAGCATCCCACACCTAGGGCTTGTTCTGTAATATAGGAAGTAAGATATCTATTATCTGTTTTCCTTCTCCCGTTTTAAAGCCTTTGGTATAGTCTGGCCGTTATAATAGTCTATTAGTAGGGTTATTTTCCCCTAGCTTATATTTAATCTTAAAATTAAATTATGCAAGCTCCTCTGCCTATCTAGCCTGTTAAGGTATAAGCTCCTTTATAGTTATAAAGTAGCGTAGATTATAATAATCTGAGAGTATATAAGTGGTATGGCTTGCGTGCTTAAGGTAGTGTTGCCACTGTTTAAAGTAGTTAACTATGGCTAGCAGTTCCTTATTGTGGGTATAATACCTAACTTTAGGTCCCTAGAATTTTCTGCTATAGAATACTACTGGTCTTTAGTGGAGCTAGGTAGGGTCTAGATGCCTATTAGGTTACAGTAGGATACTAATAAGGGCAAAATTTGATATATTAGTGACCATTATTAGTGGCTGATCTAGGTTGAAGTGCTATAATAGTAGAGCTTCTGTAAACTTTGCGTATAGTTTCTAAAAGGCTTTCTATACCTTTCCGGGCTATATCTATAGTTTGTACTATTTAGTTAGTCCCTTTTTAATTTTCTTCCTTTCCGCCTTTAAGCCTTTTGCTTCTTAAGCTAGGTCTTAGAAAGCTTTAGTAATGTGGTTAAATAGGTGTTAGGCAACATCTAAGTAGTTATAGATAAAGCGCCTATAGAAATTGCTAAAGCCTAGGAATACTTAAATATCCTAGTAGCTCTTTGGCACTAGCTACTCTTAGATTGTCTATACCTATACTAGGTCTATAACTACGCCTATAGGCGTTATAATATAACCCAGGAACTTAACCTGCTTAGTATTAAAGATATACTTTAACGCCTTGGTATAGAGGCCCTAATTATCTAAGCGTTCCAGTACTTTATAGATGTGTTACTTATACTAATCCTTATCTTTTAAGTAGATTAGAATGTCATCTAAATAGATAATATATATGCGGTTAACTAGTCCTCCTAAAGCTCTATAAATGTACAATTAAAATGTTGTAGGCGCATTGGCTAGCCTAAAGGCATTACTATATATTTAAAGTGGTCTTCTACTTATCCCCTTTTTTAATATGGAGCCTATAATAGGCATCTTATAGATCTAGCTTTATAAAGATCTTCGCCCTAGATAGCCAATCTAGCATTTTACTAACTAATAGTAATAGGTAACAGTTCTTAATTATAATCTTATTAAGACCGCGGTAGTTTATATATAGCCTTATGGTTCTATCTGGTTTTGGGATAAAGAGGATTGGCGCGCCTACTAGTAACTTACTGGGCTATATCCATCCCTTTTCTAGTAAGCTATTAAGATACTCCTATAGGATCTTAAGCTCTTTATAAGAGAGGTTGTAGATAGAGAGGTTTAGCGGCTGCTTACCTTCTTCTAGATTAATTGTATAATTATATTCTAAGTTCCGCTGAATAACTTTTACTTACCTGCCTAAGAATACCCTTAGTAAGTCCCTTAGGCCTACTGGGATATTTAATAGATTGGGGTTGCGTTTGTCCTCTATGTTATTGTTAGGTAGTTCCTAGAGCTCCCTTGGAACGCTTATAGGCAGTATTACGCGCTATGGTGGTTGTTTATATATAGTTGCCACTATATATTAATAGTTTTATGTGGTAGCTAGTGGAGGGTAGGGAACTCCTTAACGCAGCGTTTAAGGTGCCGTAGTATACTCTCTGCGTATTGCTTAAGCTAGAGTAACCTATAACAATGGAAGTATTTTATGAGATCTTTGAGATCGCCGCCTCCCTATAATATCTCTATAGCCTATCCGGCAGTTCCCTATAGGGTATTTATTACAGAAGGGTTATTGCCTATACTAGGCTCTATGTCTATCTTGCTATAGAATAGGGGTTAGATCTAATACTCCTTTAGGTGTAGAGCGTATACTATTTTACCTGGCGCTATATTCTCTAGAATGTTTTTTAAGCTTATTAGTAATATGCGCCCTTCTAATTCTTTATCATTCCACTATTTAAAGGCTCCTGTTTTAAAGCGTATTTTAGAATCTACTTCCACAAGCCAAGGATATCTAAGGATAAGGTTATAACCTATAAAGTTAGCCGCCTAGAAGGGTTGCGGGCTAACCACCTTAGTGCAGTTATGTATATTAGTTACTAACACTGTAAGCTTATGGGCGCTATATAGTTTAATCCAATGCTTATTTAGGAAGCCTATAATAGGTTTCCGCCACCCTAGTAATGGGATAAGTTTATACTTTTTTGCCAAGTTATATTGTATAAGATTGATTTTAGCGCTGCTGTTATATAGTGCTTAGAACTGACGCATCTTGCCTATAGGGAGTATTATTTCCAGCTTAATAGTAATATAGAGAGTCTTCCCTTCTGTATCTTGCCCTAGTTGTAGCTAGAAGATATCCGCAACTAGGGCTTCTCTTTTTTTAGTTTATTAGTGCGTTTATTGCCCTGCTTATTTTTCCAATAAAAATGTTCTTTTGGCTTTTTGGAGTGTTCCTGTAAGGGTATTAGATAGGTGTTGGGTTGGCTATAGGAATCTTTCCTACTATTTAAGGCTCCTAACTTTAACTATTCTAAAGTTCTCTTTAAGAACGGCTTCTTTAAAGACTAGGTTTGCCCTATGTTACCGCCGGAGTGCCTATGCTTTTGGCTACCCCCTAGCTTCTTACTAAAAGAGGTCTGGTTCCTTACCGCATCCTTAGCATTTAGAACCGCTTATTTAAAATCCGCATATATGGTAATCCGCGGTAGGGCTCCTACGTGCTTTATTTTGTTATAAATTACTAGCTTAATTCTAGCCTAGATAAATCCAATCTTTTCCTTTTTATAGACGCTGCTGTCTTTGTTTTTAAAGGGCTCTAGATCTATCTATTAAGTATAAGTTTCCACAAAGTTTATAAACTGGCGGAAATCTTAACGGTCTAGCTATATACTATTCTAGAATTATTCTGCGTTATTATATTATATAATATGCGGATCTTAGGTCTAACCCTTTAGAAAGGTCTGTAGCTATAGCTATATAGTAACTTGCTCTTTATTAAGTTGATTAAGCGCAATCTAGTTTAGTAATTGGTTTTTAATCTTACTGATAATCCACTATATACGTTCTTTGGTATTATCTTATATTATTAGCATTTTAAAGAAGTTGTCTACCTTATGAACCTAATTGTCTAAATATTAGGCGCTGGGTCTATGGCGGAGTTTTAGACTGCTAAAGGCCTTGGCTAATTAGTCTATGTCCTTTTTCCGTTTATTGCGTAGGTGCCTCTCTAAGTCTTCTATACTTTTTTAGGTGGGTACTAAGTAGCCCCTAGAAAGCCCTTAGCCTTGGCTAGGTTATAAAAGAACTTATCTGGCTTGGATTAAACCCTACTAGATCTAAATTTGCCCTTAGAGGGTTCTAATATATTTATTAGTGGCTTCTTCCCGTATGGCTTTTGAGAGCCTTATAACAGCTTCCTAATATCTGTCTTAAAGGATATTAGTATAGGGCTCTTAACTTTTTAAACTTAGGCCTAGGGAAGCTCTGGCTATAGAGGTAGTATTAGCACTAATAGCTAGTGCAGATTTTCTAATAAGCCTTGGGTTTTAAGTTAGTGTTTAGGTTAGATTACCTAAAGGAGTAGGCCTGCTTAGCTTATAAGTAGTCTGTATACCGCCACTATATTAATTATAGGCTGGTGGTCTTCTGGGAGGGTTCTAGTTAGGTCCCTAGTTAGATATATTAGTATATTTCTTTGGCATTTCTAGCTTAGGGGAAGATTTTAGAGTTACTTCTGGCGCTTGGTCTTCTAATTAACCTAGGTGGGGCCAGAGGGGTTCTAGTTGTTTTCCGGCAGCGTTGTGTCTGTCACAGTGCTATAATGCTAATAGGCTGAATAACTACATTGTGGTATGAAGAGGAGAAGGAGGTAAAAGGGGGTATTGTATACAAATAGTAGTGGCAGCCGCCAAGGCGCTAGTGGTGGGCCAGCCAATAGTAGGAAACAGTATAAGATAGTACAAGACAGTATAAAACAGTACGAGACAGTATAAGACAGGATAGTGCCGTAACAGTACTTCCCTCCCTAGAAGGTTTAGTCCCTAAACTAAATAAGTAACCTATTTTTATTATAAAGATATTACTTCCACTTACCGCCTTTAACTAAGCCAATAGCGATTTTCCATTCCGGGCATAGAAAATTAATTAGATAACTTTAACCGGCGGTTGAAGTTCTATAAGATCTTAACCACTATAAATTATCTTTGTGGTTAGCTACGGCCTTAGCGTAGCTCTTCCTTATCTTATACCTAGTCTAGGAGTTCTGGCTTCTTAGGGTGTTATTTATAGAACTTTAGTAGTGCGCGCTCGCATCCTTTTAGGGATTTCTTAGGTTCCTAGGTTTTCTTATTATGATATTTATATTTAATATAGTATGTTAAGCCATGCTTGTCCATTTGTTTATTATATATATTAAGAATCTTTTTAAATTCCCACTTGTCCGTGATATTGCCGTTGTTATCCCTTTCAGCTATTCTACCTATAATATTACAACGTTCCTCTTTATTAATGTGTACTTAACTAGAGATCTCTTTAGGGAACTAGAGGCGGACTTTTAAAGTATAGAAAGACTTATTAACACAGATATAGTCTGGGAGGTTAACTATAACTACTCCTCTATAGGCAGCTAGGACGGGCCAGGGTCCGTCCTAGTTATTATCCCACTTCCTCTTAGGCCAGTTAGTCTTTATATTTTTAAGGCTAACTATAACTATATTATCCTTTTTAAATATTATACCTTTATCTCGTTTTATATTAGCGTTGTCTTTATATTATTGCTAGGAGATACAAGCTAGGGCTTTAAGCTAGGTTAAGATGCGCTTAAAGCGGTTAGTAATAGTATTAGCTTATAGGTACTCCTTCTTTATATATATAGACAGGGCTAATAGCTAGGGGCCTACTAGTTTAACGCCTAGATGTGGGTTATAGCCATAGTTGGTAAAGAATGGTAAAATTCCCGTGGTCTTATTAACCTGGTTATTTATAGTAAACTTGGTAAGGGGGAGCCAATCTACTTAGTTGTCTTAGGTGAAGCTTATAAAGGCGTATAGGTACTTATTTATTGCTGTATTAATAATCTTAGTTTAACTATCTGTTTTAGGGTGCTATATAGAGCTAGGGCTTAGGGTTACCTTTAGGCACTAGTTTAGGCGACGCTAAAAGTTAAAAATAAATAAAGAGCCTCTATTAGAAATAATGGTATTTAGAGCGCCGTGTAACTTATAGACAGTGTGGATAAATGCTTTAATAAGCTCTTTAGTATCTAGGCTAGTAACAGGAATAAAGTGTCTTATCTTTATTAGGCGGTTAATAACGACAAAGATGTGTCTATATGTTTTGCTATTATAAAGGCATTTAGGCAAGTTGATGATATAGTTAATAGAGATATTGGTTTATAGGCGGACTAGTAGTTCTAGTGGTTTTAGAAAACCAGGCGGTGCTAAGTATAGGGTCTTTATGCGGAAGCAAAAAGCGCAGTTTTTTATAAAGGTAGCCGTAAACTATAAAATACCTGGCTACTAATACGTTTGATTAAGGAGGTTTAGTGTCTTAATGTGGCCTAGGTGACCTATAGGGCCTAAACTATACGTGCGGTGTATAACTTCTAGTTGGAGTTTAGGTAAATTAGGGACAAATACTTAATTTATGTAGTAGATTAGGCCATTAATAATTGAACATTTAGATTTATTATAGCGGAGTAGCTTCCTAATCTACTTAGGCTAACGGCGTGCTTTATAGTCTTCTTATTTATATAGCGTGGCTAATATATTCCTAGTAAGTTCGTTCTCTTTATAAGCATTCTTAATAAGCTCCTTAAGGGGTTTTTTTTTGGCTTTAGGTCTATTACTACAATAAAGTCTTTAATACTTTGGTTTTGGGATTTGCTTAGTAGTTCTTCTAGGATAGTAGGGTTGACTTTCTTTAGTGGTAAAATAACGCGGTCTTGGTATTATAGACGTTTATTATTAGCATTAGCAGGTATAACGCCTAGGAGGCGGCTAAGAGTATTTAGGATTATGGCTTTAGTGCTAGGCCTATAGGTAATAACAAAGTTAAATTAGGAAAGGAACTTAGCCTAGTGGACTTAACGCTAGTTTAGTTATTTTATTATTATAAAGGTCTAAAGGTTCTTATAGTCTATAATAATTTTAAACAGCTGCTTAGTTTCTTATAGTTTAGGACGCCATTCTTTTAGTACCTTAACAATTACCAGGAGCTCCTTATTATATATTTTATAGTTGTATTTAGGGGCTAAGTACTTAGTAGAGAAGAATGTGACTGGCTTAAGCTTGTTACTTTTATTAGCTTAATAGAGCACTCCACCTAAAGCCTAGTTTAAGGCGTCTATCTCTACTATAGTCTTCTTTATGTAGTTATAATACGCTAGGACTGGTGCTGTAGTGAACGCTATTTTTAGGGTCTGGAATGCCTATACTTAATCGGGGCCCTATAACTAGCTAATGCTCTTTTTTAGTAGCCTAGTTATAGGCTCAACTACCTTAGAATAGTCTTAAATAAATTATTGGTAGAAGTTTGCAAAGCTAAGAAATTGCTATAGTTCCTTAACTAATGTTGGGTCCTTTTATTCCTGTAAGGCCTACACCTTCTTAGGGTCTATGGTTATGCCGTTAGTTAAGATAATTAAGCCAAGGTATTTTGTTTTGGTAGCATAAAACTTAGACTTATTAATATTAATCTGGAGTCTAGCATTACTAAGTCTCTGAATAATTTTATTTATATATTTTATGTGCTTGGCGTGTGTTTTTAAGAAGATAAGGATATTATTAAAATATATAGTGTAGTAGTTGTTAAGGGCGTTGTGTAAAATATAGTGGGCATGTTATAGAGACTAAATAGTATAACTAGTATCTTATAGAGTCTAAACCGGGTAATAAATACTGTAAGCTACTTATAGCCTTTCGCGATCCGGATCTGGTTAAATACGGCAATTATATTAAGCTTAATAAAGTACTTAGCACTATAGAGTGCGTTAAGTGTCTTACGGACTAGTAGCAGTGGGTATTGGTTCTTAATAGTAACTGTGTTTAGGCCTTAGTAGTTATAGTAGATTTATATACCGCCGCCAGGTTTCGCTGCAAGGAGAAGTGGTATAGTAGCTAGTAAGGTTAATTTGCAGATAAAACCCTTATCTAGTATCTTATTAATCCACTTCTTTATATAGCTAAGTTTAGCGGGTAAGAGTGGTCTGTTTTTATAGTATAGGGCCTACTTTTCTGATATAATCTTAATTTTGTGGTCCTATAGTTAGTAAAGGGGTAGCTTATCTACGTTCTTAGGGAGGAAGTATTTAATATATTTATAAAGCTCTTTTGGTAAGCGTTATAAAATATCTTTACAGGTTAATCCTGGTTTGCCTTTTAGGAATTTCTTAATATTAGTATTAACTATCTTCCAGCATAGAAACTTGGACTTGGTTTTTAGGTTTATCTTAAGAAAGTTATAGAAATTAGGGGGTAGCGCTTTATAGGCTTCCTTTATTATATAGTTACCTTTTATTAGCTAGCGGAAAGACCTTTCTAATAGGTTTAGTACTTCTATTAGGCCTATAGGTAGCTTCTTAAGCAGCTATTAGTGTTCTTTTTATTTAACTAGTTCTACTAGCTCTGCTATATAAATCCTTATTACCTTTATACCTTTTTGTTTATAGAACTGGGTAAAATTAATAGTATAAGTGTATTTAATGTTATCTAGGTTAGGGCGTGTCTAGTTCTTTAGTGCTACGGCTAGGCTGGTACAGCTTAGTTAGCCTAGGGGGGCGGAAATAAGGCGGCGGCCTTGCATAGTACGTGTAGGAGATAGATATAAAGTTAGGCGTTATAGGGGGGAGGTCTTAATTGCTCTGGTTTTAGTCTTAGCTATAATGCCCTTGGCTGTTATACGTGCGGTTATATATGCGTATAGTAGATAACTTAAAGTTGGGTGTTTTATTAGCTAACTTAGGTTAAGCGGGTGTATATGGGGGACTTATAGTTCTGGCGGTGTTTGTTTTTTTAGAAATAGGGCAGTAGTTTAGTCTTCTAGAATCTCTGCTTTATTTACTATGTATATTGGCTTACTAGTATTAGGCACCTCTTCTACTATTAGCTGACGGTATTTAAGCGTTGGCCGTATAATGCGTCCGCGTGGTGCTACTTAGTTATAGTTAGGAATATACTATAGGAGATAGTTGTAGGTATAGTAATTAGAGTTAAACTTAAGCTCTAAAGTGGGGAAGTCTAGTTTTAGGTTATACTTTTTAAGCTAGGGCATTCTAAGAATTACTGGTATTAAGGGTAATAACTTTATAATGTAGAAGAGTATAGATTCTATATAGTGGCCGATTATTATTCTTACTATAAAGTAGTGGGTAATAAAGCTAGATAGGAGTCTATTAGTAAGGCGGAGTGGTTTTAGGACTAGAAGTCTTTTTATTATAATATTATACTTTTTTATAAGCGAGTCTTTGTCTGTAAACGCTAGTGCTGTATTACTACTGTTAATAAAGCTTACTGTTTTAATAAAGACTTATAGGAGTGGGTTGTATAGTAAGGAGAGGTAGGTTTAAATAAGGATAGCATTCCTATTATTGTTTGCTATTCTAAGGTTAAGTAGCAGCTGGCTTAGAATAAGGTTTAACTAATCTAGTAGTATAGATCTAATCCTTTTATCCTCCTCCCTATATGGTTTTAACCCTTAAAGGTGACTTAGTCTAAGGGTTGGTCTTTTAATAACTGGATTATAGGGCTTAGCTAGTGACTATAGTCTTAGCTAGTATATCCTAACGTATTAGTCTCTAATGGTGTATATATACTAGGGGGTACTTTGCTAAGGATATAGCCAGTCTTATAGTTAGTAGCAGTACGGAGTACTTGTCTGTAGTTTATATACGGGACCATTGGCTAGGGCTGTATTGGGGAAGGGAATTGTGAGGGTAAGTCTTTGTATCCAAACCCACGTCCCTATCTATGGTTGTCGCTTTAGTTACTAATCCCTCTGCTAAAGAATCTGCTATGGCTAGGAAGGGGTTAGCGCGGTAGCATTAGAAGGGGATTTAGGTTTATTTTAGGGTTGTAAGTATCTTTCTAGTAGCTAGGTTGACCATATGCTAGGTAGAGTCTGTTATCTATATAATATCTTTAGATGTTATTAGGGAGGCTACTGCTACCGCTGCTGAATTTAACGGCGTTAAGGTTTATTAGGTTATTCTATAGTACTAGTGCTAAGGTGTTATTGTTAGGTAGTATAGGTCGATAGCCGCTAGCGGTACTTAGCTTAGCGGTATTTAGCTTAGTGTGGTAGGCGTAGTTCTATAGGTTATAGGCAAATACGTCTATTCGCTTACTCTAGCCCTTATAGTTAGCATTATTGATTTTGTGGCTAAGGGTAAGGGCTAAGTCCTTTATTTTAGACAAAATATTCTTCTTAAATAGATCTACCTTTTGTTCCTTGGTCTTGTTTACTTTAATTATTAACTTATTAAGCTCTGCTTTTTAGGACTAGTAATTGCGCTTGCCTTAGCTTAAGGTGTCTAATTTATTCTTAGCCGCTTAGGTTATATCTATGGTCTTATAGTGCTTCTTTATGTACGTAAATATAGACTTTCAGTTAGAGAAGGCCCATTTACTTAGGTTGTTTGGGTGTATACATAGCATATTAAGGCCATGCTTAATATAGTTATAAGCCTTATCTATTAGCATGTCTGATATATAGAGGACTTCGTCTATTAGGGTTTTAAAGCACTTTGCATCTCTATAGAAAACGCCTTAGATCTTTATTTCCTATATTTTAAATTTTTCTTGCTTTTTAGTTGGCGATCCCTTGCTATTAAATGGGGTAGGGTTTTTTGCTTTACGCTTTTTTTTATAGGGCTTAGCTAGGGGAAGAGAGCTAGTAGCGGTGTTCTTATTGGCAATGGTTTAGGTAAGTGTAGTAATTTAAGAGCTTAGGCTTTATATAGTCTTAGTATATACCGAAGCTTGCTGTTTATATTGCTTTATATATAGTTTAAGTATCTTAAGGGAGTCGATTTTATGCTAAGCTTCTTTAAGTTAGGACTTTATAGTCCGGCCTTTATTATAGACTATTTAGAGACCGCTCTTGACGCTAGTTAAAAAGGTTGTATATATAGAGAGGTACTGAAATGTTCCTGCCATATTAAGGTCCTTGGGGTACTCCGGACCACTCCTAATTGCCTAAGTAATATTAGTATAGGAGGTATTAAAGAGGCGGGCGAGCGCTTCGCGTGTGTTCGCTAATGGGGTATTCTAGTTACCCATTTTAAGGGATCTGGGCAGGGTAATTAAAATTTATAAGGCTAGCTATAATGCTAAGATTGTCTAGAAAAATACTAAGATTGTTTAGAACTGTACTAAGATTGTCTAGGACTGTGGTATGGTGTTATTGGTCGCGTTGGGTCGCGATTATACTGGGAAAATAGAGATAGTGGACTGGGGAGAATAAAGATCGCAATAGGGCGCAAGAGGAGATACCATAAACTGTTACAGTGCTATAATGCTAATAGGCTGAATAACTACATTGTGGTATAAAGAGGAGAAGGAGGTAAAAGGGGGTATTGTATATAAATAGTAGTGGCAGCCGCCAAGGCGCTAGTGGTAGGCTAGCCAACAGTAGGAAACAGTACAAGACAGTACAAGATAGTATAAGACAGTACGAGACAGTACGAGACAGGACAGTGCCGTGACAGTGTCTGTTATAGAGGGTGTCTGCATTTTCCTTAGTGGTGACTGTAGATGTGCGAGAGTCTTTAAGCTTTTAGTGCATCTGGGTATTGGGGCTTGTTCGGCCGTCTTATATAGAGGTTTGTATTATTGCAATCTCTTACTATTAGAGGGACCTTTCTGCCTTAATGCGACGGCTTTCTATAAGGTATTTATGGAGTTTCTGTTTAGGTTATTGCAAGATTTTAAGGGAGGATGGTGGATGTAAATAAAAGATATAAATAAATAATCTGGTCCTTAAAGCCTGCTGCCCTTCTAAATAAAGTAGGAAGGATTTAAATATAAGGGGACTTTATAGACAGAGGGCTATAAGGCACGATTGTGGAACAGGATAGATTGGTAAGAGAGATGAATCCTTAAGGAGGTAAGGCCTCTGGGATCGTGGAGACTATATATTACGGGCATGTGCCTCTAGCACGTGACCGGCGACCATCTAAGGGGCGTCTGAAGGTTGTCCTGAGGGCAGCCCGAGGTAACCGCAATAATATCCCTTATAGTTTTATTAAGGCTTAAGTATATAAAGGATTGGGGACAATCCTTTTAAAGGAGGGGGCATTATTAGGTAAAACCTAAGTAGATAGTTATATAGCTGTAAGGTATAGGCGACCCTAGGGCGACCTAGGGGTGACTTACCTATAAGGCATGTACGCTGTATATGCCTAGAGAAAACCCTTCCTACCTTATATATAGACTCCTCCTTTTTCCCTTAAGGATTTGTCTGTCTATATAATATACCCTATTATTCTATTATTAGACTCCCTATCTACATTCTTACCTTATAGGTATTGCTGTTAGAGAAGGTATTAGAGCCTTATCTAGTATATATAGTAGAGAAGTCTATAAGTAAGCTTTACCCTACTAATTTAAAAAGCGGTGCTCCTGTTATATTGCTATGATTACCCTCTATCGCTAAGTAATTTTAGGGGTATCTTAACTGTCCTAGCCGTAAGGTAAAAAGGCGTTCTTAGTGTTACGGACGCTTTAAGTACGATGTTATGACTGCTTAGAGAAGAGTTGGAAAAAGCTAGTTAGTTAATTAAGGCACGGTCCAGGATGGATCCGGTAGAACTATATAACGAGGAATGGTAGCCGAGGTCACGTAATGTGATCTGTGTAATCTATGTAATCTGTGAGATCTGTGACAGAGTAAATAGAGTAGACAGAGTGGACAGAGCAAGGACTTTCTTAGGAGTTGGGAAGTGTATTTAAAGGACCATAGTCCCTACCTAGATAGTTCTTTCTTTATAGTAAATCTTAGAATACAATTAGAGTTAATCTGTTGGGTAACTACTCCACCAGTTATTATCTTGTACTATTACATGGTTGACTTATTTAAATATCTACACATTTAGCCTATTAACGAACCCACCGTAGTTCTTACTATAAGGTTCCATTATATATTTACTACCTAGTTATAGTATTAACAAGTTAAACAGTATACCACTTAAAGCGCAAGTTACGCCGTTAAAGGCACCGGTCACGACTTAGTCTATAGTAGCTATGACCTTAGGTTTAGGAGGAGACACCAGTATAGAAGATACTAATTCGCAGCTAGTCACAGTGGGTTAGTTATAAGAAATGGTTAATTAAATAACAGATAATAATTAAATACTTAAAGAATAACTTAATGGAATTGGAGTAGCTAAGGTTAAGTTACCCTTAATTAAACAATTCTTAGGGGAAAAGTTAAAACTTAAAGGATTCCTTATGCAAATGCACTTTAAGGTTATATATGAAGGGGCTAAGTTGGCAACACCTATAGACCAAGTGGTGTACGTAGGATTGTTCCTAAGTAAAAGGGCACTTAAGTAGTTTAAACCTTACCTTACTAAGATCTAAATAAACGGAATAACAACTACTAATTAGGAAGTATGGTTTATGTTTGCTAACTAGAACAGGTTCACGGAAAGACTAATATAGGTGTTTAGAGACCTAGAAGCAACAACCATAGTAGAAAGAAAACTTTAGAACCTAGTATAATGGTCTTTAGCAATAGAGTACACAATATAGTTTTAGACACTTATAATGTAAGTTAAGTGGAATAATAAGGCGCTTATAGCATAGTATAAATAGGGACTTAAGGCAAAAGTCTAGGACGTAATTATCCTAATGGAAGATGCGGAAAGTCTAAGAGACTTAATAGATTAATTAATAAAGATTAATAATAGGATCTATTAAAGGGAACAAGCCAAGAAAGGGTAAGATAGAGTTTTATAGTTATATAAGGCGTAGAGTATACATTAACAGATATAGAGTTATAAACTATAGAATGGCGAACTAGAGCCAATGGACCTAAGCGGTACTAAAGAATCTAGAAGATAGAGTAAGAAACTATAGAAACCTAAAGGTTAAGGATTAAGTAATTATAGGATTGGGGAGCAGAGGCTAAACCAGGGATCTTAATAGTAGAAGATGTTTAGGCGGACTCTATAACAAGAAGAATGGTTTAAAAAAGGAGCTTGTATAAATTGCGGAAAATAGGGTTATTTCGCTAGAGACTGCAGAGGTAGTTAGAGTAACTATGTGGTAAATAGCACCAGGTTATTAGAGTATAATAACACGGATATAGGGATGTTATATAGGACCAAGGAGTGTTTAATTAGATACTTTATATTTTATTATAATAACGTATACCAAATTTATAAGGACGCTAAGTATGGCGTAAGCTATTAGTTATAAGAGCTAGAGTTAAGAGGACTTAAAGGAACTAGAAAGTTAGATAAAGAATAAGATTAACTCTATAAGCTAGATTAAGATATTATAGTAATATACAAATAAAGATTAGTAACAATAATAATAGAGTTAGAGTACTTATTAATTAATAGTAATAAGGAAGAAAAAGAGGCTAACTAGGGGCACTTAAACCTTGATAATGTAACAGAAGTAGAGACTGAGACTACTATAGAACATGGTTTAGTAATGGGTATTATAATACCGTTGGATACGGAATCCATTACTTTATAAGACGGAAGGAGTAATACCTAAGGACAGTTAAGTAAGTAGACGACTGCTAGTACTAGCTTACTACTTAATAAAGGCAAAAGGCCACAGGCTTAAGATTCTTAAGAAGAGATACAAAACGCTTAAGATTCTTAAGACAAGATAAGACATACCTAAGGACCCATAATGGACAGAAACCAATAGGAAAGGGCAGTAGCTTAGTTTAAAGACAAACGAATGAGTATAGGACGTAAGTTTAAGAACTGCAAGTTTGGAGAATAAGTAAGGACGTCAGTTCTAGGTGAACACGGTATTTAGCCTAAAGATTAAAAAGTTAATACTAAGATTAAGAAGCAAGATGACTTTGAGGATCTAGCTGTATGTCACAGTGCCATTATGCAGGTAAACTAAATAACTACGTTGTAGTATGAAGAGGAGAAGAGGCAAAAGGGGTATTGTATATAAGTAGTAGGGCCAGGCGCTAAGGCGCTAGTGGTGGGCCAGCCAATAGTAGGAAATAGTACGAGATAGTATAAAATAGTATGCGACAGGTTAATGCTGTAACAGTACTCCCCTCCCCCAGAAGGTTTAGTCCCTAAACTAAATAAGTAACTCCAGAATAGAATGTTACGGCACTAGCAAACCATGGTCACATAACCAGTAGCTACGGTATTAGTGGAAAGTGGTGGATTTAGTGCGCGAAGATATTAGTTTTACTTACTGCTTTTAGCTGAGCTAATGGCGATTTTCTATCCCGGGGATAGAAAATCCTAATTAGTTAGCTTAATAAATAGCGTTAGCAGAACTCCATACTACCACCTAAATTAATTAGGCGTGGCACTCTTAGCAAGAATCTAACTAATTAGACAACTTTAACTGGCGGTTAAAGTTCTATAAGATCTTAACTTTTCTAAATTATTATGGTCGTCGTCTATAGCCTTAATGTGGTAAGTCTCTCTCACCTTATACCTAGTCTGGGGGTCTGGGCTTTTTAGGGTGTTATTTATAGAACTTTAGTAGTGCGCGCTCGCACCCTTTTAGAGACTTCTTGGGTTCCTAGGTTCTCTTATTATAATACTTCTACTTAATGCAGTACATTAATGTCCCTTTGTTTATTATATACGTTAAGAATTTTCTTAAATTCCTACTTGTCTGTAATATTGCCGTTGTTATCTCTTTTAGCTATCCTACCTACAATATTACGACATTCCTCTTTATTAATGTGTGCTTAGCTAGGGATTTCTTTAGGGGACTAGAGGCGGACCTTTAACGTATGGAAAGACTTGTTAACGCAAATATGGTCTAGAAGGTCCACCATAACTGCCCCTCTATAGGCAGCTAAGACGGGCCAGGGTCTATCCCAGTTATTGTCCCATTTCCTCTTAGGCTGGTTAGTCTTTATATTTTTAAGGCTAACTATAACCATATTCTCCTTTTTAAATATTATACCTTTATCCTATTTTATATTGGCGTTATCTTTATAGCGTTACTAGGATATACGAGCTAGAGCTTTAAGCTAAGTTAGGATACGCTTAAAGCGGTTAGCAATGGCATTAGCTTATAGGCACTCTTTCTTTGCATATATAGATAGGGCTAATAGCTGGGGCCCCGCTAGTTTAATGCCCAGATATAGGTTATAGCCGTAGTTAGTAAAGAACGGTGAGATTCTCATAGTCTCGTTAACTTAGTTATTTATAGCAAACTCGGCAAGAGGTAGCCAATCTACCTAGTTATCTTAGGTAAAGCTTACGAAAGCGCGTAGGTACTTATTTATTGCTGCGTTAACGATCTTAGTTTAGCTATCTATTTTAGGGTGCTATGCAGAACTAGGTTTTAGGGTTACCTTTAAGCGTTAGTTTAGGCGACGCCAGAAGTTAGAGATAAATAAAGACTCTCTATTGGAAACGATAGTACTTAGGGCGCCGTATAGCTTATAGATAGTATAGGTAAATACTTTAACAAGCTCCTTAGTGTCTAGGCTGGTGACAGAAATAAAGTGTCTTATCTTTTTTTTATTTTTATTTTTCAATCCATTGTATTATACTACGTACAATACTGCGCATGCAGCCTCTAGGCTATGGCGCTACAGTTCTATATACATGAATCCTCTCTAGGCAGCTTAACATGTACTAGTAGCTATACCCTAAT